>WLWD01000708.1_pt1 | contig 86735 bp, 67 predicted proteins | sample 6712731 | NCBI WGS metagenome assembly WLWD01 (sample SAMN12718690, study PRJNA576275) | sponge metagenome | isolation source: marine sponge | host: Mycale hentscheli | place: New Zealand: South Island, Marlborough, Capsize Point | collected 2014-11-01
CTACATAGTTAACAGACAGCTCTTATAAACCAAGTTTCAAGAAAAAAGACCGACCAGGAACTGAGAAACAACGGTACAAACCTTAAGGCTATTCAGCGATATTCAGAGGCGACCGTTGCAGTTACGAAGTCGGTTTTTTTTTCCAGCGGTAGCCTAGGGGCTTCCCCACAACTTAACAACGCCGTATTTTTTATATTAGTATTTGTTTTCCATTTTTTTTAATATTTTTATATTATTTTTTTTGTATCCTATTTAAAAGAAAAAGAAAAAACTCGTTATGTTTTTTTAGATGTGGAGTGTACCCCGTGTACAAAATATGAGTTCATTCTGGTCATCCAGTACTTCTGAATATCGATTTTTAGGTACGAAGCTAACTTATTGATTCGTATTCATTTGATTCTTCAACTCCGCCCCCCAACTCTGAGCGCGCAATTTATTGTGGGCAAAATTCCGGGTGGTGGCGGCTCTAATTAGAACCGGTAAGCAAAAACAAAAGAAGAGTTACTGTGCGAGTGAGCCCTGTGGGGAAGAGTACAAGACTTCTGGAATGTACTGGAGGGTCCTAGACAATGAAGAAGCGGCGGCGTATTAATGGGGCCTGGAGTCACTCGTTTAGAATAGATATATCACGGCTCGCAGCTGCGACTTGAAGGAAGCATCTGCTTTGGTGTCTTTGGAGAGCTTGATAGAAGGTTGGTGTAGCGGGTAGAAGTTAGAAGCAGTTTCAGTGTGTTAACTTCAACTTCTCAGGAATTTTTGGTGCTATTTGTTAAAAGAAAATGTGAATTATTACTTTTATTGACTAATGTTATTTTCTTTCTACAATAATATATATTTATCAATTAGGCTGTTTATTATCAATTATTATTTTATTGATTTATTTAAAATAAGACCAGAATCAAATTTTAGATCATAGTACTTTGTCTGATCTACCTCAACAGGAGGGAAGGTGCTGGCATGCTCTTCATAGAAATAGATGAGCTCCGATTATGAGAAGGCACAACTCCTTGGTTCTAGGGTACAACTGGCAGGTTCACAACAAAAGTGCAGAGCAGAAGACATGGCTTCCTTGTTCTCCAGAGGAGAGAATAGTAGACCTTCGGCTCTCCTAAGAAGTCATGCCTCCTGAAGGGAAGAATACTACATACATCCTGGTTATTTAGAAGAGAGGACATGGCACTCCAGTAGAGAGGTCAATGAGAAGGCACAGCTCCTTGGATCCCCTTGATAGTATTGCATACTTCAGAACCTTTGATTTTGTTCATTTCATATTGTATTTGATTATGGCCCTGCTACTATGGACTTATGATTTATAATATTATTGTTTAGTAATATTTTTTAGAAAGTGAACAAATATTAATTATCTGCACTGCTGCTTCTGCCCTACAGTACTGGTAGTCCTTTGAGGTGAAAGCTCTTTGAGGTAAATTGTCTGGTACAGTTAATTGGTACGTGTTCAAATTGTGGATCGAGTTAAGGGCGCGTTTTGTGGTATTCTACTGAATCGCTTAATTACCGCAGGTGGTACTGCACCCTTAAACTCTTTTACTTGTTGTTACACCTGATTGTCTGTCTATTCTATATTTCCTGTGAACAGATAGAAGTTATAGTCTGTGGAATACACAACCTCACATCAGCAAATACTAACACCAACCCCTTACCAATAGTCATGGCATAACATTCAGGCTTTATAGTCAATGTTATAGTCATTCAGTGTACACTTACCTCCAACCTGTGGTCAACCAGTGATGGCATCTCTTCTAACATACCCCTCACTGCTATACAATCCCACCTTCTGGCAACTACCACATAAGCATCTTCTCTATCCTAAAAAAATAAAAAGAACATAATTTTAGGGTTTGCTTCTATGTATAACTATCCAATAAGTTAACTACATCCACATACATACATATTATATATACATAGTACATACATACTTTAATCCTGTCAGCAGAAAGCTGCTGTTCATGGGAACGAACATTAATTGGAAAATTGTATTCCATGCTTCCAGACTTTTGTGCCAACTGTTCCCAAATAATGACCACCCAAGCTGAATGAGTGTACGTAGGTGCAAACAACCAAATTACCACACACTGATTGACTTGTGAAAGAGAGCACACACTGAATAAAGCACATAGAAGGTGCATGCACTATAAAGCTGGCTGGCCTACACACTCATGAAAGCCAATTGGCACAGACTGAATGAGCAGGTGCAAATGGCTACTTTAATAAAAAGAGTAAAGCCTCCCAGTTGATTTTTCATTCCAGGTCACACTTGAATACGCAATGTCAAGCTCCTCCCACTTTGCCACACATACAGACGTCAACTGAGCATGTTGAAGCTGAGAGTAATAAGTCATTAACTCTGGACATGGTTGTAGCAACACAAGGTTTAAGAAAAGTTTTTGTAGGTTTAAAGTAAGAGTATTAACAAAGTGAAAGCTTAAAATAATATCATGTGACGAACTCTCCTCTGCACTAGACACACACAGTTACACAACTCGTCTTACTCATTTAGCTACGTACATGTACACTAATCCACAGACAAAACAAGTAAACTTATCAATCTCACTGTTTATATCTGCTAAGTATGCTTTATCAGTGCCAACCTTTACCTGACACACACACACACACACACACACACACACACACACACACACACACCAAGGTTAATCAGTAACATCTTACTCTGCCTAGTGAAGTTAAATATTTAAAGGAAAAAGACTGATCACTGAAATTATTACTTTCGTGACACGGGCCTGGCTTGCAGTTACATACATGTGCAGCTATGTATGTATGTCTGCGTGTACTTATGTATGTTCCAAAGCTAGAATATGACAGCAACAGCCAGCACACTGTACGTGATCAGGTCCAATCTAGAATACTCCAAAACTCCTAGCAACTATTTGTTAGTCCATCAAACTGAAAGTGAATCTCAAACTTGTGAGTAAACTTCTCATTGGTGATTTGAATATATCACACACACACACATATGCACACACACACATACACACACACACACATACACACACACATACACACACCTAACTATTGAATGCTATTTGAGTGAGGGAAAGACTATCACTTGATTGCTTTCTCTCAACATCCAAAATCAAACAATATTGGTTCTTTGGTGGGGGAAATTCCTAGGGAGAAACCCAAGCTAACTACCCCAGTGACCTCACCCTCACTACTACTTGTCCAAGTGACCTCATGCCAGTGGTCCCTAGTGAGACAACACACTTACTTACCCTTTGTCTTCGTATAATAGACAGATCAGATTCCTCCATTTTCTGGAATGGTTGCTGGTCAGGATTGGAATGAACATCCTCGTGAGTTGGATCATATTCTCCCGCCTGCAGTAACAAACAATTTAGAAAACTACAGACAAAAAGAACAGCACAACCTACTCCACAATTCACTCTCGAAGCTGATAACCTAGGCAACCTAGGTGTCAACCAGCGACAGGGTTGAAAGTAAATTAATGATGATGACCTATCCGGTAAAAACTAACCGTTAGTGTATAGAAGCTCACGACACACATCCATGCATACACACGTAAACAAACAAACAAATAAAACAATAAACTCACCAATCTGGCACTGTGGTTCCTTGGAGTGCTACAACCTGATCCTGATTCTTGTGCCTGCTTCTCGACTCCATCATGGCCAATGCTAACAGTGGAATCAGTCCTGGGACGAAAATCTACCAAGTCAGTCCTTGAATGAGTAAGGGAATCGTGGAATACGTCCATCGATTTGTCTCGGATATAAGATTCAGCTGAAACAAATTTATCAGACTCGACATCAGGGTCACTAAGAGCTATAGTTTGAGAGGCAGATTTTATACCAGAGTCAATGCTACCTGAGCCAACGCTTCCTAGAATATCTTTAGAATCATCGCCATAGCTTGCCGATTCCATCACTGAATGAGGTAAGGTAGGAAGGACAGTTTTGGAAATGTTTGAATCTTTAATATCAGACTCTAATAAAAAGCTCATGCTTTTAGTGTTTTCAAAAGTTCGTAAGATATCTATGAAATCTTTAGCAAAAATCTTAGTCTTTATTTCATCGAAAATTACAATTAGTAAGTCTTCTGGTTTCTCTCTGCTCAGTGCTTTAGATTTGACACCGTCAGATATGAGCTTATGTTTATTTAAAGCATTGCAAAACTCAGTCAAGTTCAGTATTTCTTCAGACGACTGTTTCAGTGTGTCATGAATTACGTATAAATAATTCCCTTCACTCAGTTCACGCCCCAGGCTATTGCGTTCAGGTATATTTATAAGGACACCAACAAATAAATCAAAATTTTTCTGGGACTCTTTGAGACGTCCTTCCAGGTAAAATACAAGTTTCACCGCTCGTTCCAAGTGGGAGCTTACGGACTTTAATTCATTAAACTGAGACTGACTGAACACATTCAAATTGTAAAGGTTGGCCACCACCACAGAATTATCAAACTCTGACAAACTCTGCTGGATCAAATGTAAATGATTCTTGAATATTTTCAAGCCAGTAAGAGGAGATTTGGAAGTTGTGGTAGACGGCAAACTGCCCGGTGAGAAGATAGCTGGAGGAAGGGACGATGAAGGGCGTGTTAAAGAGGGTGGGGCACTAATTGGCATGGTGGAGAGCAAGGAGTGTGGGTGGAGCTGATCGATGGAGGAACCTGTCGACTTAGCAGAGTGTTTGGGACCCAAAGATTGAACGAGTGGGGAGGTGGAGCGATCAGAGTTTCGTGGTGATCTGGGCGGGGTTATGGAGGGTGAGCTCTGCTGGCGTAATGTGGAATCTGATTGAGTACTTGTAGTGGAAGATCGTCTCGATTCCATACTAGCAGAAGATATACGTGGAGCAATGGTCGCTATACTCTACACAAAACACACACCATGTGACTGGTAGCAATAGTAATAAAATAAGTTTGTATAGCCTTACATATATCATGTTTCACTACACCGTACTACTCAGAACAACCATACAGGAAAATGCCTACACATGTATATAATCTTAGATACACAATTTTTGTACCCACAGTAATTGAAAATATTTCCACCAGTCAAATCCACGCAGTTCAGATGTAGACTTGCATTTAAAGAACAGTGACTTACTTCATAGGAAAGTCAAGTTAGTTTGAAATTTTAAACATGAAGCACCTGTTTCGCTCGTTCCTAAGATACTATGAGCACCCCAGGAGTGACACTCACACTGCAATGTCTCGACGCAGCACTGTCGTCTGATGATATCACTTCAATCGAGTATTTCCTCTTCTTCTTACAAAACACACACCATGTGACTGGTAGCAATAGTAAACTTCATAATACCAACTGCCTATGTTGTCAATAGTAGCTAATAGAGAAGGTATTAGAGGAGAAACACTGCATTTAGCATGTATCCATTGGTCTTCCCACTGAATAAAACTCCCAAACTTAACTAAATGTGCACATACAAATGAACTATAGTGGTCCATTTCAGCCGGTGACTGACCGACCACTCACTGAAGCCACACCCTAATGCAATCCTCACCGGTACAGTAGACTCTGAGTAAGTGTAGTCCATGTTCATGTTGGCACAGATCTTCTTGACGGCCGAGAGAAGTGGCAGTGTTGACAGTTTGTCCAACACTTCCTTCCAAGTCACTCCTCTCTTCACCGCCTCCTTGAACATGAGTTGCTTGCATCTGTTGCTGTTCTTGCTGTGTTTCTTGTCAATGGCGTCTAAAGTATCTTCACTCACGCCAAGTCCCAGTCCAATTAGTTTCCAGTGGCTCTCAATACCCGGGATTCCAACTAAGTCCGCTAGAGCTGCTGCACTAGACACACTTCTCTTCACCAAGTCAGACGAGGAGGAGGAGGAGTCTTCACTACCTGGAAATAGTAGTAGTAGTAGTAGTAGTAGTGACAATAATAATAATAATAATAATTTTAATCTGCTAGGTATATGTATGCAAGTTTCAACCAACAAGAGAATTGCTATTGCAGATATCTAGTTAAGTCTAAGTCTTTTGAATTAAGTTGAGTACCTGCATCCAAATTTGAGATTTCTAAAGATAATCTCTCGTATCCAGACTCCCTGAAGGCCAGAGCCAGTTTCTGCCATGATGTGTGAGAGTCATTGCCCAGCCAGTATTGGAAGATTAACAACTTTGCCTTCCTGACATCTCCTCCACACTCTGTCCTGATAGACTTCAACTCACTGGGAGGTACACTCAAGTGAGCACCAATTTCATCCCACTTTGATACTTCCTCTGATATTCTGAGGACATTCTTTAAGGACAGCTTGGCTGTAAGAAATGATTTCATAGTAGTATATTAAATCACAAGACAAAAAAGGATTAAAAGATTTCATCAAAACTATTTCGACCATAATAGGAAGAAAAAAAAAAAGCAAATTTAAAAGGACCAATGATCATGCCTAAAACATAAGATATTTACAATTCTACATATAAAGGCATTAACTATACACTATTAGATGATATTCAGAACAAAGAAATCCTTTGATCATGCATACAACACAAGAATGTTAACATATAGAGTCATTTCCACTAATAACTACGTCCTGTTCATTGGCTATTCACAACTAAATAATCCAATATTCATTGTGAAGACATATGGAGTGTACATTATGGTACATGAATAAAACAATTCCTTTTATGAATGTATTGGCCACTATAACACTCTCACAATGTGCCAATTAATGATGGTACCATACAGAGTAGTTGAGTGAAACAATAACCAGCGCTGCCTCAGAAATATAAAGTTCCACTAGCCTCAGAAATATAAAGTTCCACTAGCCTCAGAAATATAAAGTTCCACTAGCCTCAGAAATATAAAGTTCCACTAGCCTCAGAAATATAAAGTTCCACTAGCCTCAGAAATATAAAGTTCCACTAGCCTCAGAAATATAAAGTTCCACTAGCCTCAGAAATATAAAGTTCCACTAGCCTCAGAAATATAAAGTTCCACTAGCCTCAGAAATGTAAAGTTCCACTAGCCTCAGAAATATAAAGTTCTGTTGAGTTTACCTAATATTTCAATAAAATTTATATCTTATCTTTGGAACCTGCAATGGCAATTCTCACCAGTTGTGCCAAGTTCTGCTTCATTAATTGGTTCCACAATCTAGGTTCTTAAGAACTGCTCAGCAGTAGTTATACCAAACCATTTAGCTAGAACGTGCCACCAAAGACTGCAGAAATTCATAGTAATTTCACATTCTACAAAGCTTAGCACAAGTGAAGTAGAATCCTAGAGAGAGCACAGAAGTAGGAGGAAGAAGTGAGGCAGACATTTGACTATTGCAAAGTGAAGAGCTGAACGTGAAACATCAGCAGTATGATCTCTTATCTTCATAATCTTAATTATTAAATATTTATTTTGCACATAAACCTCGCCTTCACTATACTTTACCAATTTATAACTACTATTGCTACCCCACCCCCACTCCACAATGCTTACTGACTGGTCCAGGATTACTCTCCACATCACCGCTCAACATAAGAAACAACTCTTGCCACGCCCATGACGAACTTGTGACAACAACTTGTGAGCTCTGCATGGAACAAGGACGTACAATATAAGATAATTTAAAAAAAGACTGTACGATAACCAATATGACAGTGCAAGCAGCAAGGATCACGGTCAGCTAAAAAATAACCATTCAGCATAATTTATGTGTGTTAATAATCTGCTGTACACACGCTGAGTGTGCAAGTGAGGATGGAAGTGACGGAATTTATTATATTCTTTTTGCATCAATCAAGACTGTCATGGCTACTAAAACCTGCATATACCCATTCTGTCACCAAAAAAATTGTGTACCTCCAAAACTTGCCCAAACATGCATATTTTTAATTGGACTTCATATATATATATATATAGCTATATATATATATATTTATTGCAGTTTTGATATTTTTACTTGAATATTTCCGCATCACGCGAGCGTTCTGTATTCTCCCATATTGTACGGTTTATATTGTACGGTACACTACGCATGCGCGTAGCGAGTAAAATCAATGAAAATTGAATTGTAACCGGTTGAGAAAAAATATCAAGGCAGCAATAAATCACTTATCACACTCGTCGTACAATATGGGAATATTTTACTCTCACGCCACATTTTCACTCGCCTTTGGCTCGTGAAAATATTTTGCGTGCTCGTAAAATATTTTCCCATATTGTACTCTGACTCGTGCTATAAGTATTATATATATATATATATATATATATATATATATTATATATATATAATAGCTTCAGACCTATGTCAGGGCTTCATCGGTGATATTCAGATATTTGGCTAGCTTAAAACAATATCTCAAGTTACAACTGGCATCCAGATTGAATAAGGCATTCCAACAGTAGAATGCTAAAAATAGCAATGCCACGCCTAGTTCACCCCTAAAATTTAGTTTATCTAGTCATTAAACTTTATCACTGATAAGACTCAACACTGGATTGGTAGTTGTTATATAAATGTTGAGAGGAACTACTTCACCAAGCAAGAATTTATGCAGCAGTTCTGCATGCAATGCATATATAGACGTCACCAATACGTTTGCATTTTTAAGTTCAAGTAATCCAACTCGACCTTTACCTGATTTTTTGTGGCTTTTCTTTGGTGCTTGCAAATTCCACCTAGGCAGTTGCAGTTGCAGTTGCAGAGACCTTTTGGAGCTACAGACGCAGAAAAAATAGTGAACATCTTAACAAAGGGTTTTGGCAACCTCAAAAACAACCGCTCAAAAACAACCGCCTGCACTCCTCCTCCCGCCAAATTATCTTATTAATACACACACACACACACGCGTACACTGCATGCACTATGACCTTTATGTACCCCACTCGTCCCGTATTTTTTTTTTTTTTTCTTTTTTCCAGTTTAGTTACCCGTTAGAGCAGATAAAGGTAAGCTAGAATCCTCCTGAATAGAGTTTTCTGGAAAACTCGGTAGTTTTCGACAGACCTCTTGGTCGTCATTTTTATCATTACTTGCTATAACTTCAGCTAAATGGCTATAAAATTTCCTTGCGGATATGTCAATTGTATTTTCACGGCGCCATGATTTTGCAGCAGTATGATGAAAGACGTACAAGCATTGCTGTGCTTTAATATTTGGCTTGATCCCACAATCTTCTGTGAATGCTGTATGTATTTCACACTTGTAAACAATACTGCAACAACTTGTATTTCCAGGTGGTTTCCAGATATGTACAGCAAATATTTCTTCATTAAATTTAGGAGAGTATAGAGCATTTCTCTCACTTATAATTGCATTTTGTACTTGGTCATATTCTGACAAGATTCTTGATGATAGAATTAAGTGATGCTTTAATAAAATGCACACTTGACACAATGGGTATCGATTTAGAGGAAAACTTAATTTCTTCCCAAATGGTAGATTATTACCCAGTGTTGGGTCTAGAGCTGCACTCAATGTGTCATGAAGCTTGATCCAATTTTCAATGACAATAGGAAATAAACCAATGGGACATGCTTTGTGCTTAAAGATGAGCTTATATTCAGATGAAATTATGTTTTGTCTTGGTTCAATTCTCAACACGAAAGTATTTACTCTTGAAATACTTGGGGGTTTTTTCTGATTGACAGTCTCAAAACTTTCAGTATTGTGCCTTTCCCCATTATTTATTTCTTTGCATTTTATAATCCTCAACAGTTCACAAAGGACCCGGCAATGATTGTAGATTCTAATTTGGGTATTCACATAGTGGTGGTCATCAGTTTTATTACCAATCTCATCTGCCACTCTGCACATGTGTAGGTTCTGAGACAGCATTGTGGGAGTTGACAATTTGCCATTACCACTCCGAATGAAGTATTTTTGATAGAATTCTTTCTTTTTTGATACACATAAAAGAACTCTATCTATTGAATTTTTGAAAGCCGCAACACACTTGGAATAATTTGGGGAAACTAATGCTTCAATATTGGGATTTTCTTTGTGATTAGAGAGAATTCTTGAGTATTTTTCTTTCATTGATTCACCGGAAATAAAATCGATGAAGGCTAGGATTTCCTCAGTAGAAATCCAGTAATGATGTGCTCCATTAAATTTATTTAAAAATACTGTAAAAAAAAAAAAAGAAAACAACAAAGTAAAATAAATAAGAGGCTAAAGAAGAGAAAGTGTGTTCAAACTCTGGTTATTGCATACCTTTTAATGGGTCACTTATTTCCAACGAATTTTCTGAAGGCACTCTTACTAAAGGTTGCCAAATATCCCGATTAGCAACAAAAGAAAATAAACTCTCCCATTTTTTAATGTTTTCCAAGCCATTTATCACAGCAAAGTAGAATTCCTTGAGCAAAATGAAAAGTAATATTGCCGCTATAGCAACTAATATTGTACTTTTCACTATAGCACAATAGGTACGCCATCTTGATTTCTTGAATTCAATCCACCAATGACAACGAGTAACTGAAGTATTCATTCTTGAAGTTGAAGTAAGGCAAAGTGTCTTCACAAGGTTATGTCTGTCACTACAAATCATTTTTACTTTTTGCTCTGTATATGCTGGTACCAATATTTCCACCATTGCACAAATAATAATATATATCTAAAGGCAAATATAATATTATATATAATACATTAAATACCAGATCATACATATGAGCATTATATTACACCAATACTATAGTATTTTGTTGCCATCTTGGCAATTTCAAAAGCCAAGTTCTAACTCTACATAAATTTCAGCAATCGGACGTTGTATATACACTACTTCAAATCACCACCTATGTGCATCTATGATAAATAGCTATGTATTTGCCTACAATCTTGCAAGACACCATTTCTTTTAGACTAATACCACAAATTGATGGTAAGTTATCTGAAAAGGCTGCAAGACATGCCTCCTCTATAATGTCTGTTATTGGTAAATACATGCAGATATTCTGGATCATTCAAAATGTGGGGTCATACATTTAAAGTAGGGATGTAGTAAACCATGTTGAATTTGTGGCAAATTGAAGCAATTACAATACAAACAAATGAATTGTCTCAGCTATAAGATAAAGGAAGGTAAGTTGCTCATAATTGGTAGACAATTGTAAAATCACATTTCAGAAAATTTACAGTTTAAATTATCTTTTTAATAGCTAGAGGTTTTATATACCACATGTTCCGAGTAGTATACAGAAATCTTTGAATTAACTACAAATATGTGTGGTAGCTTTTACGTCTACAAATCTTCATCATTCTTTGAAAAAGCATATAGTAAGCATTTATGGGTAATTCTTCTTGTGGATTATTCTTGTGCTGGACTACGATTTTTTGGGTCAGTGAGCTGAATAAAGTGATCTAAAAGGGAAAGCTCTAATGGCTGTCTTGTAATAGCTGTTTATTGGCTCCATCATTACAATGTTCAGGTCCTGCCCTTCATGAACTTGCAGTCGACCAGCACAATAGTTCAAACAAAAATTGATGGAAAAAGCAATTGCTTCGTAGCAGTGTATCATTGGTGAATTTCTAATTCACATTATTCCAATAGAAATTTCATGTTTTTGTCCTGGAAAACTTTCCCGCTATACAAATGATAGGGTATAATTGAGTCCAGACAAGCAATGCTCGTACAAAGTAACTGAATCCTTTCTCCAAGACCACCAATGTTTTCTCAACTGCTTTCTTCTATTCTTACTCCAAAGAATCAAGCGGGCCAATACTCCTACAATCAATGCTCATCCACTTTCTCCAAGACTACCAATGATTTCTTCAATTATTTTCTCCAAACTATCAAGGAGACCAATACTTTCTCTCATAATCAGTGCTCCTCCAGACCATAAAAGGTTTATCCAGAAAGGATCTTGTTCCTCATAGCTTGTTGATTTTGCAATCTTGGATACTTTATAGGCAAAATCAACTATGATCTGAGCAAGCAGCAGAATTGTACAGTTGTGGTGGTCTTCTTTTCAGCACATTGGCTATAGGATTTCTATATTTAAAAGTCTTGCTCTTGGAACTGTGGTCTGAAGGATTAAAAGTTACCAAAGACGTAGCTCGTGATGCAGCAAAATACAGCAAACTTTATACGACAGCAAGTCAGCTTGTTATTATCCAATCAATCAGGCTCAAGAAAGCTGTGCTCTAATGTTTATTATTAATTATTATTATTACAAAAAAAAAAAAAAAAAAAAAAAAAAAAAAAAAAAAAAAAAAAAAAAAAAAAAAAAAAAAAAAAAAAAAAAATTAGTTAGCTAACCACAAGTGTGGAAATATTTTACTACTTATATAATACAAGCACCCTAGTATATAGGACAGAAGTACGTAAACACTTACCGGTCCTACCTGATTACTCACCAATGACTAGACTGCAATGACGACTCCAACACTCTCGATCTTTTTTTATAGGAAGCATTCATTAGCGATTACGTCATTCTGCTTGAAATTTTGTTCCCACGCATATTATATGAATTGTGCTTCGCTAAACATGTTGCTTGAAATGGATGAGATTTTATCAGAAAAATATAAATCTAATACAATCGTGGAACTGGCAATTATGAATGTAATACAGCTCATTTTCATCATCATAGCTACTATACATCAGTTCATTCACTTCATTATCTAGGTCAGAATTTCCATCGCTGCTGGTTTCTTGCATGGACTCTCCACTTTCATCTCTACACTGTACTCTAAATGATCAATATCCATCTCAGCAATTGTTGATGTGCTGGTGAAGATGATGGCTGACAACTGCTCAAGAAAAATACCATGAAAAGTAACTTGCCCAATTCATATGTGCTATATGTGCTATATATTAATATCTGGGCTAAGTAATATTTGTGTCAAACATGACTTTCATCAAACCCTCCTGCAGCGGCAATTTGGTAAGTATGTAAAGGTGTTTTCAAAAGTGATCGGCAAGAAAGCAACATGAGATTCATTTACAATTCTTCACTTAGATGGTATTGACATATTTGCAGAAATATCTTTACAGATGTAGTTTTCAGGCACAAGAATTGGTCTTGCAGTTTTCTGAATCTGGGAAGACTGACTAGTGACTTATATCAATTATTGTCATACTATTATGTTCACATGGTTAATATAATTCATAACGTATTCTCGAGAAAACTCTTCACAAAGACGCTCGTGTTATTGGTTATCTTTAATAGTGTATACAACATGCAGTTTTATTGAGAACAACTCATAATTTGGTGTATTCAAATACTGTTGCTGAGCCCTGTAAAGGCTATTCAAAACACCTACTTCATTAGGAAGCTTTGCTAATGGTGGTAAAAGCGCATATATTGGTGGAGAATGACTTGCTGGAGAGTTATAAAGCTTGGAAAATACGACCAAAGTGAGCTCAGACCGCAGGTAAATTAAAACCGTACTTTAGTTATTTACTTCCGGTCAATAATTAAAAAGTGACGGTGGCGATTGGACTGCAAAAGAGGAGAGCTGACCTGCGGTAAAATAACCACACGCTAGTTCTTTACTTCCGGTCAACTATAATTAAAAAGTGACGGTGAGCTCAGACCTGCGGTAAAATAACCACAAGCTAGATTATTCAAGAGAATCAATGCGCATATTTGCTGTTTCCATGGTGACCAGAGTTCTTTACTTCCGGTCAAAAATTAAAAAGTGACGGCGGTGATTTCAATCAAGGTAGCGATATTCCGGCCTAAAAGGGAAGGACAAACGGAGACCAGCTTCTCCTGCCACTATCGGTGGGCTTGATAGGACTTAGTGCACTTCTTCTCTTCAAAATGTGAGATATAGCTATAAGCTATATAGTATAGAATAGGAGTAGGAGAAGGCCAGCTCTACAATGAGGAACATTAGCATAGTAACATGATAGGTTATAATGATGGTCTTGTTATAATTGTTAGGATGATTATTGGTTATAGCTAGCCTGATTAGCTATATATAGCTCATTCTTGGCATCTGGTTAGAATTATTATGCTGATTTGCATTGCCACAACCCACGATGAAGACCCAGTATTGTGTTTTACATGTCACGTGTTGAGCTTACAATAAGGCAAAAATTTAGCTACCAGTTTACGTAATATTAGTAAGACATTAACAGCAGTTCCTGACATGAGAACAATTCAATTTCTTCCCACTCACCCAACTTTTAGTATGTTTAGTGTGCTGGCTCCACCTCTGCTTCTGTGGTGTATAGAAGCTACGTGTATACGAGAATGCGGAACAATTTATGCCACTTAATTTCAAATAGACATGCCTCTAGCTATGCATATAAGTCAAAGTTCATCTTCAGGAGTACGTGGAAGACAGAAGGAGGGTGGGCGGAGTGTTTTTTAGATTGTCAAGATAAGTGAAATATTGTGACCTTTGGCTCAGCTTTCAATAATGTGCTCTACTAGAACATATGGTATAGTTTTAGATATAGAGTCCCTCCAATTGCGTTGGTAGGAAAGGTTGCTATGCTCAAAATTTGTGCGGTCAATGCACTTCACCATCCGTCCATGGCATTGTAGGAACATATGTTCTAAATTAGTTAGGTGCCATGCAAAGGTCATGAACTACCACATTTAAGGTCCCTCAGGCCCTAAGTGTAGCTAGAGCCCTAACTGTGCTCAGGACACTACATCCGATAACCTTTGGAACCCTAAAGATGGTAGTTCCCTCTGAGGCAGTGCCTAGTTGTTAATTAAAACTATTTCACAATTTTTAACAGGACTATGAATATCATTAACATACTGTACCCACTAAATGCTCCTTGCCCTTCCTTCTTGCACTCTGACGCATTTAAAGGAGAGAAAATTGTAAACAAAAAAAACCTTTGCTTCCATGAATTATGCATGTATCCACATTCGTGCTACACAAAATAATGTGTGCGTGAATTTTACTCTGGAGTTTCTACAAATGCATCATGATCGGATATTTTTAATATTGACACTTATACTGAAATGGTTTCTATATCAACCACTCTTAAATGGTACTGCTGTGTATTATAAATGATTTTGTTCTTTTCCGGCTTAATTATATAATTATTTTAATGTTTAGCAGCTGAAGTGCATCTTTTCTTTTCTTTTCTTTTTTCTTTTTTTCTTTTTTTTCTTTTGACTAACTGTCAGTTCATTTTTACAAAGAAACATTACTTTATAGAGTTTTTAAAAAATTGCTCCGGTTATCTCATTATGCAGCTTGATATAGGTAAAAAAATAGTACTATAGATTTTCATTCAGAGATATATTGACCTTTCCTTATTTATCTCCTTCCTCGACCTCCCCTTCCCTTAACCCTATAGCTTAAGTAGCTATAGAAAACACTTCAAATATGAAAACTAAATGACTTAAGTTAAAACAGGTGTTTAGAAGCAACTAGACGTAAAACTACCTAACGTAGTGACGCAAAATGTGTATATAATAATAATACATGTTAAGTTTTAATTAATGGTATTTGCTGTTGGACCGAGAAAATTTGCTATTATTATACATTATTGGCCAATTCATACTAATAATAATAATGTACTGACTATTTCCTTACTACCATTTACTTATTGGTAGTTTCAGTTATTATTTATGTCATTGAAACATACATGTATCCAGGAAATGATGCTCAAATATATAAGTTTGTGTGCACAAATGTTAATAAACACACAAGTTCAATTAGTATAACATATTATAATTTTTTGTATTGGCCATTGGTACATAATGGTCTTGCATTGATCTGGGCGAGATTCTCGAGGTATTAGCTTAGAGTCCATTAGTGGAGAACTTACGACTGATTAAGAGTTTCACTCCCTGCTTAATTTTAATTCAGTATCTACGCTAAATTTGATTGTAATTTTCATCTGGTGGTAATCTCCTGGACTTGTATCGATAGCACACCCGTACTGAGCATACCCACATTTTATTCACGAGCTTAGTTAACAAGAAGTGGGGTACGCTTGAGCTAAAATAAAGTTAGTGGTTGGTTGGGCTCCCAGCATCAATGAAGTCAAAAGTTTTAGATATGCTAAATACTATTTCACGACAACATACATTTTTCACTAATCATCTCATTTGAGCGGTTGTAGGGATATTTCCAAGCTAGCTCTGATGCCACCGGTACTTTTATGTTTGCATGCATATTTCTCATGTTGAATTGAAATGAAACTAGACAACAAGGGTAAGAACAAATTGCGTGAATTAGTGCAATAAAGTTAGTATGACAAACATGTTTTCAGTATGACTTGAAACCTTCCCCCACCCTCTTGAGAGAAGTAGTTCTATTAATCATCAGGTTCTATTAAGTAGTTGTGACTTGTTATCATCTCCTCCCACCCCTCCTCCACCCCTCCCCTGCCCCACCCCCTAGTTTCCTTCATTTATGACCTACACACTTTGATCTCACCAGCAGGTTATAGAAAATACTAAATTTGGAGGTGCCAGGTTGTGTGTGAAATTAAGTCATCGAAAAAGTTCACTGATTATCTGATATTTGGTTTTGAAGACATGCTGTCACTATCAGATCAAAGCACTTGGTGTGACACTTTGACCCTTGACAGTCTCATATTCACTAGTATTTCCAAATAAGGAAGGTGGTAAGTTTTTACAATATATGAAGTCAGATAGTTTCTCCAGCATAGTGGGTGCCAGGCTGTGTGTGTGCTTGCTGAGTGAGTCAGGCTGTGTGGTGTAGTGGTTCTATCTGTGGCTCATAGGCAGGCCTGAGGTCCCAGTTCAAGCTACTCTGGATCTGGCAACTTTTCATCTGGTTCATCTTCCCCCTGGCCTCCCACCAGTCCACCCAGCTGTGATTGGGGACCTGGCATTTGCTGGGGTGCAAATTCAAGACCTTTTCTCATGAAACAGCAATGGTCCAGGTGGGGCTTCGGGTGCCCACAGGTGGGGGCTTCGGGTGCCCACTCCACTTGCTGTGAGGAAAGGCCTGTTCTCCTGCGAGTTCCTAGTCCGGCTCCAGGAGCTTTGCTTGCACGGCTCACAGTGCCTGCTTAGTGCACAAGCATCCTGGCTCTGCCAGGTGGGCGTGACCGCCTAGTGGCAGCAAGAGAATTTGCGTTTGGATTTTTGTATTTGTGTATGTATGCGTGTGTGTGTGAGAAATAGAGATAAGCACAGAATCGCTTTATTACTAAATTGTTTAATGTCCTTGAACATTTTAAATATTTAAAAAATGACACATAATAAGTCACAAAACACAACATTTTAGCAAAGACATCATAACATTCCTAGGAAGATGATAATTCATAAAACTGACATACATACAGGAATGCTGTTAGTACATACACACACACATACACACACACACACACACACACAGAGAGAGAAAGAGAGAAGGAGTTGGTACACACGTGGAGCTAAGTACAAGATTACACACAACCGAGGGCCGAAACCCCGATAGTATAAATCCCGTACTGACCTAACAGAGTGGTACAATTGACTTATACCATGGCTCGAAGCTATAGGACACGCACAAAAACTAATTCACCTCCCCTAGAGGTAGGTATGAATATATTCACCTAGAATCGAGCAATCTGATTGGACGGTTTGAATGTACCACAATGTAAATTTAATAAAGGTCTCTCTCCCCCCCCCCCCCCCACCCACATAAACCAGACCCCTACTAGAGCTCAATTACTCCCTAGAGAGAAGATCTATTTTAAACCTCTTGACAGCTGGTGTGGTGATCACTAGGGAGGACAAGAGGAGTGGGAAGAGGAGTAACTAGACAGGAGATTAATATGAGATGAAGATGGAGGAGGGAAGAGAAAGGAACTCCTTCTATAATTACCTTTATCTAAAGTTGCCAGTAATTATTAAAACATTCAAATACTTAACTTACCCATCTAACAGATTTTTTTGTTTTTTCGTTTTTGTTACCGAACACGTATACAGGACATACTCTTCTATAATTACCTTTTTTATAATTCAATTACCAAATAATAATTATTGAAGCACAAATACGATCCATTATAGATATCTTACTCCTTTTTTTACTTTTATTAGTTTCTTTTTGTTTGCCAACACATGCAAGACATGCTTTGAGGACTTTTTGTAAGAAATCAACATAGTTATTTTCAAGAGAATATAAATTACATTGTCCATACGTATTTTTTCTACTTTAAAGTAGAGGAATCAAACCCAGAACCCCATCCACCAGTACTCTAACCACTGAGCTACGACAGCCCACGACTTTCAATATCTTCACATCTGGTGGCTAATGCCAGGGGTCCTGGGTTCAATTCCCTATTGCTGATATTTATGATGAGAACAGTCTTGCAAAACTTTATTGTTCTTTGGGCAATACTAAATGTGAAATTGCGTCAATCAAATCAACAAACAACTCTCTATAGATCTCCACAGAGTGTTTACATTTCAACATGTGCATATTTCAACTTATCCAGTAGTTGAGATTAAAGATATCCCAGCTTATCTTAACTAGCAGTAGCTAAAAAAAACGCTAATTAGTAACTGTTATGCAAAAACAACGTAGATTGAAACTTTCTCGCTCAAAGGGGTCTGGAAAAAAGCAAAGGAAAAATGTGTGGTTTCAATTTAGTTTTTATGAAGGGTCAGAACTTGATAATAGTAAGAACATATTTGAGCTTTTCAAACAAAACTAAATGTAACAAGCATTTAACTCGTCTGATACCAGTGTCGAACGAACTTGTAGGTCTTTCTATAAATGGCAATATTAAACTAAGGATATTACATACTTGTTCAAATTGACGAACAAAACTATTGCAGTTCATTTCTACCTCCAATCTTCATATTACTGTCCTATTAAAATAATAAAATTTTAATGTAACTAATTACTACTGAGATTTCCATGACTACAGCATGATGTAACCAATAAAAAAGCACCTCTAGGAGGAAAAATGAAATACTGTTAGTTATAATTAATTTTAATGACCACTGACAATCAATGAATCTATTTATCGAGTAACCACAACCACATGATGAGAAGTATATTTTATTGCATCATGAGCTGAAGATATTTTAATTTTTAGTATCTCGAAATTGATCATGTGATGAGTGCATGCTGTACATAGCAAATAAAAAACATCTTTTATTCTGTAATTTGGTTAATAAATACTACAATAGCCAGGAAACACACTAGCACACATCAATTCAAGTCTTCTACAGTAAGCGTCTCGTGTCGAATTAGAAAATGATTAAGTTGCAGGAGATTCCACCAGTTGTCTGTGAGATGTACATTAATGCAACCAATTTCAAGACAATAAGCAATCATATTGTACAGGAGTAGAACTCGTTTGATGTGCTTAAAATGTCTCTTGAATTCCTCACTATAATCAAATAACCAGAACATATTACTGGATTAGTGTGTATATATGTATATATAATAGAAAGACACACTTACATATATGTGACAGGCTCTGCAAAATCCAGGAATTTGTTTAATATAACATGGTGTACACAGAATTTTTACTATGGACATTCAAATATGAGTAAAAATGGAGTGGGTTTCTGGTGTGCCCCTTACTAAGAATCACTTGAACAATAGTGAGTAATTAACCAAGGGTTCCTCCATTATTTGTAGAACCAACCTTTCGAGTAACCAGAAAACCCTGAACACTTTGCTATTGTAGTAAGAATCACTTGTAGTGAAATTAACCAAGGGTTCCATTATTTGTAGAACCAACCTTGCGAGTAACCAGAAAACCCTGAAAACTTTGCTATTGTTCACACGGGATTCCCACACATCCCACGCTTTATGTATTGCTAATTTCCGTATAAACTGAGAAGAAATAAAATGTTTTAAAAAAAAGAATTTTCTTTCAATAGTGCACTTGATGTGATACAAACTTTTTAAGCTTTGAAATTTGGCATCGTGATAGAACAATTACTGATAAGTGAAAAATTCAAAAATTCAGCAAATTTGACCACAGTCAGTATTTTTACTGTTTTACAGCTTTGACACTTTTGCCAAAATTCCTGGTTTTTGCAGAGCCTATCACACATATATATATATATATATATATATATATATAAACTTATGTACAACACACACACACACGTACACATTAGCATGTGCGCAAACGTACACACAGATCAAATGTCACACCTATGTTTTTTTGTTCAAGGTTTCTGGCGGTAATGTCTGTAGGTCACAAACATTCAAGCAGACTAGCACATGGGGACAGGAAGTCTTGAAACTAAAGCCACAAAACCTGCGGTGTGTTGTGGTTAGTGGGAGACACGAGACGTCATAAAAGAGTTCAGCATTGAGTTGAGATGATGGAGGAGGAGATACGTGAGTGAAGACAAACATGCGAAGTGAAGCACGAGTGACGGGACTATACAGAATGAACATGATCAAACACTTTAAATGTGATTATCATTCTACAGCTCTGTAAAGCAAACACTACAACAAGGATGTGTGGCGCAGTGACCCAATGCTCTCTTATCTCTCCGACATGTCTCTTCGAATGTCTTCCTCATCCTTCCTCCTGTATCAGTTATGGCCCCACAAGTTAGATCAATGGGAAACACTCATCTTTCCCTCTGGCATATCGCAACGTCAGATTTACTGCAACAAAATGTCCACTCGACAATTCAGCTCATGAATGTATTCACTATAGATGGCAGATGGACTGAAATACGTGATTTCTTTTAAGCAGTCTCAATAAATGCTGGCTCGAGTTTGTTGCACAATACACATTATCTTGCACAATGGACTATTAAGCAAGAAGCAGCAAATGAATGGATTTGTTTATCTCTAGACAATAATGAGAACTATAGTTGATTCCATCCTCTTTTTTTTTTTATCTCAAAATTGCAATGCTGGTTTAATTCAAGTTATAGAATTACACATAATGAATAGATGCGCCTATGTATATAGGTATATATATATATATATATATATATAAATAAATAAATAATACTTATAGCACGAGTCAGAGTACAATATGGGAAAATATTTTACGAGCACGCAAAATATTTTCACGAGCCAAAGGCGAGTGAAAATGTGGCGTGAGAGTAAAATATCATTCCCATATTGAACGACGAGTGTGATAAGTGATTTATTGCTGCCTTGATATTTTTTCTCAACCGGTTACAATTCAATTTTCATTGATTTTACGCGCTACGCCATGCGTAGTGTACCGTACATATAACACCGTACAATATGGAGATACAGAACGCCGCGCGTGATGCGGAATTTTCAGTAAAAATATCAAAACTGCAATAATATATATATATATATTATATATACATATATATACATGTATATATATGATTGCAGGACCTGGGAACTCACCATTAGTTCTTACTGTATGTATTTCATTGTCTCTAGACTAAATTCATATGATGTCATACATAGGGGATACCCGGGGGATAATGCTATTAAAAATGAATTCATGTATTAATGTATTTTTTCTAGTTAAGTTAATGTATTCTTGTGAATCCTGTTTTATGGTGAAATGTTTTATTCTGCAAATTCTTCTCCTTGTCACTAAGCAAGAACTCGGGGAAAACTCCGTGCTGTGATTATTTTTTGGCTTTATTAATAATTGTCAATAGCTAAATTATTTATCCACTCATGAAAACAGAACAAATTATACTATATTTAATTTTGCATTACAGTAATTAATTAAAGCATTAGTGACCATCAAACTAACAGTTTCTACCCCAGCCCTATGACTCCCCCCCTCATGCCTTGACCAAGATTTTTTTTGTTTATTTTGTTTTTGCAAGCCAATTCAAGTAAAAGAATAACTAACATGAATGCTATTGTTTTCAGAATTATAAAGGATTCTTCGGCATTATAAGATCGTGAAATATCATTGAACTAATGTACTTTGTCTTTTTCCTTCTTTTTGAGAGTACAGGTGTGCAGTTAGGATGTAAATAAGGAAAGTTATGTGTATTAAGATATATCATGTAACACGCTTTTGTTTTTTTGTTTTTGGGCGGGAAAAACACAGCCGTAAAATTTAAATCATTGATGGACAAGCCATAACACACCAAAAATATTATATTCACAAGGATTGGGGGGGGGGGGGGGGGGGGGGTGGGGGGGGGGGGGGGAGGGGGTTTATGAAAATACTCTCTTACAATTGACAGTTTAGTTACATCTTGATATGTAAGTAAATTGGTAGCTGATTTCATTTCTCCCCATGCATTTTGCTGGCATTGCTTCCATTGTGTGTGTGTGTGTGTGTGTATGCTTTAGCATCGTGTGCATGTGTGTATTTGTGTGTGCGTGCATGTGTGTGCGTGCAGCTGTTGAGTACATGTATCATGTACATGTATTACGACATCACTTCCTCACCTTGCTCAATAAACAGAAACTCTTACGTCATACTTACGATGTGTTATAACCTTTCGATAGGTCCTAAACATCATAGGAAATATAATGCTAAATATTCTCTGTGTTAGCTAGGGTATGTCCAGTGAATTCTGGGTGGGAGATAGTCAGCTCTTGTATTAGAGCCACATACACTATAGCTGCACCTAATCAACTCTAGAGATCTTAATTTAATAGGAACTTGGCAAAGGTCCAATAATTATTGTAAATCATTCAATTATCTCATAATGAACTAATTGTTTCAATATCTATGCTTCCTTACTTCATCTTTCTGAGTTACCTGGGATGTAAAAAAAAAATTTTTTTCTGCAGCTAATTCAAATGCATCATTCAGGATATTTTGTAACACTAAATTTCTCAACAATGCCCACAACCCTCCCATTGCTTACGTATTTCCTTACATAGAAAAAAAAATTATAGTAATTTAAAAAAAAGATTTTTTCCTTTATTGAAACTCCCTCCTCCTTCTCCTCCTTCCATTTAAGCCACATTTCAATGCAGGAAACTACTACCAGAATGTTATATGGAGGGCAGGATAACTTTCTTTGCTCATGAATACATTTTTGTAGCTATAATGTGTACCAAATCAATTTTCTACGACTATTTCAATATCTCATCATCAGATTCTATAGTATACAATTATTTGGTAGGTCTACCAAGTCGTTGCCATACGGTTGTCTATTTCATTAGAAACTGACCTTAACTATTTACAAACTCTACATAGCTATATAATAACTTTATAATACACACCATTGGCGAGGATGAAGCCTATACGGTTATTAAAAATAGATTATAGCACCTTCTGAAAAATGTTACTCAAATAAAATGGCAATAATTGATATCCTTACTAAAATTTCAAACCAGTATATTGTCACTTTTTTTTAACCCTTTGTTTGATGTAATTAGAAAGACCATAGTATGATATAGCTTTAAAATATATATAATGGGTTTTCCCAGGGAGTTTCCCTTCTGCCACCAGCTAGTTTGGAAGTACATGTAGATTTTATCTAACATCCAGTTATCTACCACATCTCCCTTAACCTCTTCCTCCTTCTCATCCACTTTGAATCTACCACATCTTCCTCTTTCTCATCCACTTTGAATTCCACAATGTCATATACAATCTGTTATCAGATGCTTACACTTGAAGTGCTTGTAATGTAATATGAGGTGATAGAAAGATGTGGCCAACTCACTATATAAAAACATGTCCACACAAGAGCGCACAATTACTCACATGCACACAACTTGCAAGATCTCAAAAGAAATTTATCCGACTAACAAGATTTTACATGCCAAGATATTACATGTCAAATAATGTGTGAGATCTTGTGTGATCTAGCATGATATTAGGGGATTCTACATGGGAAATATCTTGCATTTTATTCACAATTCTTACAAAAATTGATTTACCTAAGATCTTACAGGATCACTAGTGACATTTTCTAGAAGTTTTGGTTTATTAGTGTACTGAAAGAACCAGCTGGATCTTGCATGAATCTTGCTGTTGCTTAACTCTAACACTAGAAAATTAACTAAGATCTAGTGAGTTAATGAAAGATCTTACACTAGCTTTAATTTATAATTCTTAGCATAGCAATATTTTTGCAAGATAATGCGAGATCTTATAAGATCATAGTCTTGCTGTTTCTTAGTAAATCTCACATGTACTGGTCAAGCAAGTTAATGCAAGATCTTACACTATGCATTAATCAAGCAAGATAATGCATGGTCTTATAAGATTGTAGTCTTGTCGTTTCTTACTAAATCCCACTATGTATTGGTCAAACAAGATCTTATAAGATCGTAGTCTTGCTGTTTCTTAGTAAATCTCACCTTGTACTGGTCAAGCAAGATAATGAAAGATCTTATAAGATTGTAGTTTTGCTGTTTCTTGTCTAATTTCACTATGTATTGGTCAAGCAAGGTAATGCAAGATATTAAAAGGTAATGCAAGATCCTATAAGAAAGTAGTCTTGCTGTTTCTTACTAAACCTCACTATGTATTGATCATGCAAGATAATGAGTTTTTTGTTTTGTTTTTTTTACTAAATCTAGGTATGAAAACATTTTAATCTAGAGGAATTTTATGTTTTGCTAACTCTAGAAGATATTTAAGAACCCAAGGATGATGTAATGAACAAAAACTCTATTATCCCTAAAAGTTCTTATTCTGGAAAGAAAAATTATATTGTGATAATTATGTGGCAAAATTAGTAATGAATAATGCAAAAGTTCACAAGAAAAATTTAAGATAAAATTAGTGGTGCTCAAAATTATTAGGAATAACTACAACGTAAGAATGATTCAGTTCTTTTGGATTTATAAGAACACATTTTGAGACCAAATTAGAAATTGGCACAGCAATTAAAGGTAAGGATGTTTTTTGGAAGATCAGTTTGAGCATATCGCTGCAATTTTTCCCTGCAAGGATTCCCACTCTCTTTAAGTAATGATGTTCTTGTCACTTTAAATGGTTTCAACAGTGCAATCGGTGGTGACAAACAAAATTTATCTACTACTCCATAATGTGTTGTGCCATTGTGCTTATAACTGCAAACTGAGCTGCTTCGTTTACCAGTATATCGAGTCGACAAAATGTATGTCTCTTTTAAATATAACTTGTGAAAAATTAAAATATCCTTCGTTGATAAATGTGAGAAATTACAATTTCCTCTTCATTTGTAAAAGAAGTGTATAACTCCTTCAGCATATATTCCTGGAAAAACAAGAACCATTTTCTTACTCTGGCAAAGAAAACTTGACGATGATGATGTACACGTTAATGTCTCTTCATTTTCAGTTTCCACTAATTTGTCAGCGTGGCTAACTATAGATTGGCATACATTAATTGAAAAAGATAGCTGTTCCGCAATCTTATACTTTGATGTTATCATGCCCATTTAAATTTTCGAATCCAAAGAAAAGAATAGACCCATAAAGGTCCCCAAATTCTGGCATACAGTGATAAATGGGAAAGGCTGTGAGCATTTAAAGTACAACTACTGATACCATATAGGTCAGGCAGAAGCAAATAATAATCTTGAAGCATCTCTTCTGCAGCTTTTATTTGAGTCTCAGTAAGCGTAGGTTGAAGTAAAATATGAATAGAACACACTAATATGCAAAATGATGAAGATAAAGGGGTGGCATATTTATAGAAACAAGGAGTGGCAAAGAGTAGTACAGAAGCCAATTCCTGAATTCACTTGTCTTCCAATGCTTTTCTATGATTTGCAATACTCCGTGGGGTTTGACTAAAATCATGAGGGGGACATTGGTCTAGTAATTGTGCATCATCCCTAAAACTCTGCCAATGTAGTAAGCGCATGAGTGGTTTGATGAACTAACCCATTTATCTAACATCCATTTAGTTACAACTTCCAATACACAGTGCATGTAATTCAATGGAACCCCATTGACTAAATCTACAATTCCAGACAGCACTGATTTCCCTTTTATTCCATTTATACGTGTTCCCTTGACTTCAGCTTCTATGGCATTCTGTAAATTATTGTCATTTGTTCTTATTGGGTATTCAGTATCAGGCAGGTAACATCTAGATGCTGTATGCACTCCAGGATGTAAACATGATGGGCACCCATATTTTCCGTTAAATTGGTTCATGTTCAATATAGGGGCTTTAGCTACCATGTCAAATGAACCAAACAACGGCTGAAATTTTAAGTTTATTATTTCCTCTGTAGTATTCAAGTTAACCCCATGTTCTGACAGATACTTCATGTATTTCTTAAGTGAGCAAAGAAGATAGTCATAGGGGGCTTTCTTTCAGCTAGCCAAAGGGAAGAAACTACCAAAAACTTGACAGAGCAAATTCAATGGGCCAAACAGTTATGTTAGAGGAGTTAAAAGGTGAAATACCATCAGTACTGATTATTATACCAGGCTTGTGTGATTCACAGTTGCCATTCAAAGCATTCCACTTCACTAAAGAGGACCAGTTCCCTGAAAATGAACAAAAAATCTAATGTTAATACATAATATACATCTTCAATCACTGAAAAAAATCTACATGTAGTTTATCTATTGATCCGTGCAGAATTGTGAAACTACCTACTCACAGCTTTATTCGATAAAATTTTTTTAGAATAGCTAAAACTTGTGAATGTGCAAGATCCTTAATTAAACACACACACACACACGCACACACACACACACAGTACTTCATATGCAATAACATGCTGCTTTTTAGGTTACATTGAATGGTTTCACACTTGGTCAGACTATCGAAGTTATACTGCCAGTTCATTGTGTGAACAGGAGTTTTTAGGCCATTTAGAAAAGCATTCCATCAGTTTATGTGCATGTAACCATGCACAACAGAAATATGATCTGGTAGACATAGCTAATCACTAAAAGGTATACTGTTACATAAATCCGCATCAAAGCAACACTGAATATTACACATAGTGTGTATTATAACAATAAATATACTTTCACAATGCTTGCATCAGACAATTGTTCATGGATTAACTCCAATTACAACACAGCTTTATTTGGTGTTCACTAATTAAGGTAATAATTTACCATGAAACAATACCCTACGGTACAGTTATTGCAGGAAGTTCCAGGGGAAAATTAAATTTCCATATTTGTCCATTGGTCATTGGTCAACAGCTGGTACATTTGCAGTGACTCTGTGTGTGTGTGTGGTGTAGTGGTTGTGTCCTTGGCTCAGGCCTGAGGTCCCCTGGTCAAACCCTCACTCAGCTCTAGTTTTCCATCTGACCTCACCAGCCCCACCAGTCCACCCAGCTGTGATTGGGGACCTGGCATTTGCTGGGGTGCAAATTCAAGGCCTTTTCTCATATGAAGCAGCAATGGTCCAGGTGTTCTTCAGGTGCCCCACACTGCACTTAAATATCAGGTCACTCGATTGAACAAACAGTTCAATGGTGCCAAATCGTACTCTACCAGAAGAGTCCCTGTAACAACAGTGTGTGTTGTCTCTTAAACCCCTTTGTTTGTCTTTGAGATACTCTTTTGAATAATATGTAATGCCGTCCTTCAAAAGGCGCAAAAAATAGGTTATTGGACGTTCACTATTGCATCTAGCTTTAGTTCTAATGATGGTGTAACACTTTTATACTTTCCTATTACATACATAGATTTTGATCGCACAGTAGCTTTGTCATAATACTTCTTGTAAGCTGATGACTCCATATTGCTTGCTTGATGTTGTTTGTCTAACTCTAAAACAAACAGTTACTACAAATCCTAGCTAGGGGTCACATGTAAAAAAAATAGCAGCTGGAATTAAAATATAGCTGCTGATTGTTAGCCATTATTTGGAAGAAGAAAGGGAGAAAGAAAATGTCCAGTGCAAAAAGAAACCATGAATTGTCACGAAAGCTTAAGGATTCTGTAAGTCTAATTCAGGAAGAGTTACAGTTGGATCCAAATGGTAAGTTTATAAAAATCTCTTTGTTATATCAAATCACTTGCAAAATTATTTTGCAGTTACAGTTGTGGTTCAATGTTCACAAACTGGAAAGCAACATAATGTGAAAGTGAAGGATTTGTCACGTGATGACTTGGAGCCACTAATATCTGAAGACTTGGTGGTTAACAAACCTCTAATCTTACAGTACAAAGGGAAACCATGGCCAGTGACATTTTTAAGATACAAACGTAAGTTTAAACAGCGGGTTGGGAACTAACATTTAATACAGTGTTACAACTAATAGAAAAGACCACTACTAAAGAGAGTAAGCAACATAAAGGAGAAGGTAGCAGTGAGACAGTGAAGGATAGTATGCTGGAAATCCTAAAAGGCAAAGGTATATATTTGAAGTAAGGTATTTTACACCTTTTATCTCTTAATAATTGTTTCAGTATGATGCTGACATTCCTACGTGTATTGAGGATGACTCTGAAGATGAGGAAGAAAGCAGGAAGAGATGTTTATCTACGTCTGATTCTGAGGAAGAGATACCTACAAAGATTACTAGAAAAGTAAGGAAAACTAACTGTCAAATTTTGGTTACTAGCATGTGCAAAATGATAAAGAAAATATTACAATATATTGAAAATTATCTGGGTATTAGATGCCACCAGGTGAAAATGACATTAAAGAAACTACACTAGATAATTTTGAAAAGGTTAGTTGGACTGTGTTGTGTATTTCTAGGACTTCATATAATATTATGGTGTGTGGGAGGGAGGAATGTATTGGTGGTCATCTTGGAAATATGTGTAAATTTTTTTTCAGAACCCAGAACCAGTGGGTTACATATATAATAATAATATCAGCTTACCGAACCTGCAACCTACCAAACCTGTAGGTGAGGGCTAAATACTAAATGATATCAAATATTGGAACTTTTATAATCATAATAAGTTAGCATTATCGTATTATGACACACAAAATATTGCCCAATCCCTTGGTTAAATTTGTGTTTTGTGGTATTTCAGTTACATCATATAATTTGATTATACAGTGCATCCTCGCTTATCCGAACCTCACTTATCCGAATCCTCGAATATCCGAACTACCCAAATTATGATATTCATGAAAAGTTAATTATATTCATGAGGAATTAAGACACATTCATTATTTGTAATACACTTTATATGTATTTCACTTATCCGAATTTTTTACTTATCTGAACAGCAACAAATTTTCTTGTGCACAAAGGGGTTCGGATAAGTGAGGATGCACTGTAATCACACATTTCTGTGGTACAAGACTCATTTGGTAGATGGTGCTATTATGTTTGACTAAACTACTATTATAATGTTTGTCATATTTTTGTATTTGCAGGACCTCCTTGTTAATTTAATTCAGGAAATTAAAGAATTGAAGAACCAATTTCAGACGTTTGATTCAAAAATAAACGAATTACAGAAAAGCATAAAATTTTGCTATAAAGAAGAATATCCATCTACTTCCACAATTAAGCCAGAAGAGAGTGAGAACGAAAAAAAATTGCAGCGATTGGCTGCAAGGGATCCATACCAATTCGCTCTACAGGGGATGGATATCTTGTTCACTAAACAAGAGATGGCCACTTCACTACTATATTCAAGTCAAAGTCCCCGAAAAGCACTAAACCTGCATCGGATCACAAAAGAGTAGAAGAGCTATTACAAGCCGTAGACATGAAGTTCGGAGTAGACAGTTATAATATAAAGACACTGACAGCTAAAGCAAATAAAAAATGTAGAGATTCAAACGAGATGAAAAAACAAAAAAAGAAAAAAAAATCAGAAGAAAAAGATTCAGTTAAAGAAAAAACTTCAGCTAAAGAGTAAAATTTATTAACAATATTATCTAATTCATTTATGACTTTTGTCCCAAAACTTTTTCTACTTTTTTTAACGTATTTATGTCAAACAGAAAATTTCGCTTTTGAATTACAATTATATTTAATTTTAGCTTGTACAAGTTATCACAAGTCATTGGTCTTGTGTAAGACTTGTACAAAATCATTATTGTTAGATCTTGTAAGGTTCTTGCATGAAGTCTTATTAGATCTTGAAAGGCTCTTGCAGGAGTCTTATTAGATCTTGAAAGGTTCCTTATTAGATCTTGTAATGTTCTTGCAGGAATCTTATTAGATCTTGTAATGTTCTTGCAGGAGTCTTATTAGATCTTGTAAGGTTCTTGCATGAGTCTTATTAGATCTTGTAAGGTTCTTGCGGGAGTCTTGTCAGATCTTGTAAGGTTCTTGCATGAGTCTTGTTAGATCTCTTGTTAGATCTTGTAAGGTTCTTGCATGAGTCTTATTAGATCTTGTAAGGTTCTTGCATGAGTCTTATTAGATCTTGTAAGGTTCTTGCGGGAGTCTTGTCAGATCTTGTAAAGTTCTTGCATGAGTCTTGTTAGATCTTGTAAGGTTCTTGCGGGAGTTTTGTCAGATCTTGTAAGGTTCTTGCAGGAGTCTTGAGTCTTGTTAGATCTTGTAAGGTTCTTGCATGAGTCTTATTAGATCTTGTAAGGTTCTTGCGGGAGTCTTGTCAGATCTTGTAAGGTTCTTGCATGAGTCTTGTTAGATCTTGTAAGGTTCTTGCATGAGTCTTGTAAGGTTCTTGCAGGAATCTTATTAGATCTTGTAATGTTCTTGCAGGAGTCTTATTAGATCTTGTAAGGTTCTTGCATGAGTCTTGTTAGATCTTGTAAGGTTCTTGCATGAGTCTTATTAGATCTTGTAAGGTTCTTGTGAGAGTCTTGTCAGATCTTGTAAGGTTCTTGCACAAGTTTATTAGATCTTGAAAGGTTCCTGCAAGGTTCTTGCATGAGTCTTGTTAGATCTTGTAAGGTTCTTGCATTGTTAGGACTTGTAAGGTTTTTGCAGGATTCTTATTAGATCTTGTAAGGTTCTTGCACGAGTCTTATTAGATCTTGTATGTTTCTTGCAAGAGTCTTATTAGATCTTGTAGGGTTCTTGCAAGAGTGTTATTAGATCTTGAAAGGTTATTGCACGAGTCTTGTTAAATCTTGCAAGATTCTTGCATTAATCTTATCAGATTTCGTAAGGTTCTGGCAGGAATCTTTAATAATCTTGCAAAAAAACTTGTAAGGTTTTTGCATGAATCTTAGTAGTATTCTTGCAAGATTCTTGTCCCATTTTTGGGCATGAATCTTATAAGATTCTTGTACATGAATCTTGCACTGTTCTTATCAAGATTCTTGGCAAGATCTTGAGAAGAATTTTTGATAGGGATGACTGCATCTGACCAATGAAAATCAGCCACAAAGGAGACGTGTGCTGACAAAAGACATGCATTAGCTATGTCATGGACAATGCTGCTCTTACTAAACAATTAGATGTAATTGCATTCATTTCAATGTTGTTTGTTGATTGTTTGTTGTGTTTTTAATCAATATAAATCTTCGTCCTGAGTCAGTTCATATACCTAAATCAACCGTTAATTGCAAAATCAGAGCGTGACAGACAAACAGACTAACAGACAGAACGACTACTATAACCCTCTCGCGCATGTGCGCAGAGGGTTAACAAAGAAATGCACAATATACAGACATAAAGACACACTCACAAATGTTCACAAACATTAGATAGCTTTGACCCATGTCTTGACCATAAAATTAATTATAATTGTGTTTACTTGTTACAAGATTAATTTACTAGCAAAAAAAGAGAAAAATTTGCTATTATAATCATTTCAGCCGAGAATGACTGAATCATTGAAAGATTAATTTATGTCTACATTAAAACCCTTAATTTATGTAAATGTGAGTTTGTCTAGCAACTCTAGTGTTGAATATAGCTATCTAGTTACCTATAGCTCCAGTTAGACTACGTCTGGAACTAGGATTGTTTCTATATAACTTAATATGCATATGTCCATTTACTGCATAAATTGCATACTAACAACTTGCCTGACACCTCTATTGCTAATGAAAGACCATCAACAGCTGCCCCAAGCTATCATACATGTTTTGTGTATTAGAAGCACATTTAAACTTAAATTTAAATCTGTTAAACGTTGAAATAGCTTTCGTCAATTCCATATATTGCACAACATCAGCGCCTAGCTTAAGCCATTGTAAGAACAGAAGGAGATACCTGAGAAGCCATCGACTCCGAGCTGTAAATGCAAGTACTGAACATAAAATCATTGAGAGCTACACATTTCGAACATAATAACTGAATCGCACAGATGTGATCTCATTCATACGCTATTCATGACACATGTCACATGACCACCTGCAGGCGTGACTAGCCACATGATTACAGTATGACTCAGGAGTGATTACGGAATGACATCATGGTGTATTTCACAATCTACAGTGTGGCAATAATAGTGGGAAAGGACTTTATAACCAGCTGCTCATGCACACTCATAACAGATACATATTTGTTAGGAATAGGAAGCTTTTATCCAAGAAAAGCATAAAATGATGAGAGTAAGGTAGATATTGTACTAAATTAATAGATATCTTCAACTATGTGATACATAGATATAAAACTTTATTTATGAATTTACATATAAAGCAAAACTAGACTTGTGGCTAAACATCATGTGATCATCAATGATGGAATCTACGATTTAGCATATTTGAACAAGTCATATGTCAGTTACTGGTCACATGAGGATTCTTTATATATTATAGGTCTTGTGATAACAGAATCAGCAAGTCAGAATCCTTTTAAAAAACTTCACATTTCCTGACATCCAAATAGGGCTCTCTCTATCGATTATGGAGCTTCATTGTTGTGCAGTGAAATCACGCACTCAAGCATGTTAAGAGTGCATTATTATTATGACTAAAAATGTCTACTGCATGCTGGAGGTAACTGCTGACAATCCATTTATTATATAATTTGATACAACGACTTCAAAATGTCAGGTTATGTTGTATCCACCTGGCATATTGAAGATAGGTGACCTTGCCTTCTAGAATAGTCCAACAGTCAGTACAGCTACTTGCTGTAAAGCCTGATCTCATAGAGGATCAGTAGAGTGGTGAGGATGAATATTATTAATGAGTAATGAATATCATTAGTAATGAGTAATGAATATCATTATTATAATAATGATGCTCCATTTTTTAAATGTAAAATTGTAAAGTAGCTGTAATTATTGTAACTGCTCACTTATTAGGATAAATAATTCAGATGTTTTTTAACTCCGAAGGCCTCCATTAGTGATGGTGTGTGAAGCTGGAGGTCTTGTCAGGCCATGGCAGGTTTAGGCCTCAGTTTTGGAGTCTTCTTCTCCGTAGGGGAAGGTGTGTCAAGTCCCCACGCTAACTTGTCAAGGTGACTTGTTGTATGTTTTGTAATGTTTTTTCTTAGCAAGTGTTTGTTGTGTGTTCATGATACATTGTATGCATGTTTTTATGTAACTCTTTCTCTCTCTATGAGCTGAACCCTGGATATATTCTACTAGTTTATCTTATCACCAAACCATTGCTTACTTGGATAACACAAAACATTTCTCTGACCTGGTCGTAAGTCAGGTTGGGCAAGCTGGTAGAGAAAAATTACTTAGTATGGTTTTCTCAGCACTTGGAATACCTGAACAGAAGGAGACCCACAGTGTGGACTATGAAATGAATAAAACTAAATAGCTATAGATATTGCACTGCTCAGAGATTTGGGGAATTGTGGGGCAAAGGTAAATTGATAGGTAAATGATGCTAGTAAGTGAAAATTAATAATGTAATGAGTATAGAATATGTGAATTACATAATCAAATTTAAATTATTTGTAGCTATTATCAATTTCAGTCTAATTTAATATCTTATTTTTGCCCCAATTCCTCCGAACTCTATAACGATAACACACAATGCATTCGATGAAGGCTATTCGACGCTGAAATCAATAGGAAATATTAATTTACTACGAGGACTTATGATATTGAAATGACTTTTTAAAGAAATATCAATTGCTTGGAACGTGTGCACCAATTCTATTGCTTACAAGCAACACACGTAAAATTCAAGGAGCAGAGACATTACAATTAACTATAGCCACTCAATTTCCACATACACACACATGCACACGCACATGTACACACACATGTGAATACATACACACATGCAAACACATATACACACTGCGATACCTGTTCTCCCTCTGTCACGTCATCCATTGATTAAATATGCTGAAGTAATGTAATTAATATTTGGGGAACTGAACTTTATTTGGCCCACTAATGGTGACTAGAAGATGACACTCATACATACCCACTAATGGTGACTAGAAGATGACACTCATACACACCCACTAATGGTGACTAGAAGATGACACTCATACATACCCACTAAACATTGTCTCTGAAATCAATACTAGTTAATACATTAACTAATGAGCAACAAAGAATCATATTGCCAGTTCAACTTCACCTTTTTGTGATTTTTTTAATGAAAGGAGAACCTTAATTAACGAATGTCAAGTTATTAAAAGCTAATACCGAGAAGATTAAAGGGCATTAAAATTCATTATTTCTAACTGAAATCCAATATAAAGTAACCTGTTAGTTGTTGTTGATATAAACGTGGCTAGCTTATAAACAGCTGGACCATAACTGCTGTAGTTTTATGTTCTTGTAATTACAATTATTATTATCGATGTTTGTTGCTTAATTTTATTTATGTTCTTGAATTGTCTGCCGTAGTTAGTAGACCCAACACTGAAACAATGTCTAACAAATGTTGGAGAATGAGAAGTCAATGACTCATTTCAGGAACAATGCACATAGTCCTGGTTCCATTCGGAAATAGGATAAACAAAGTCGTTACCATAACAAATACGTAGCTAAGGGCTCAGAGACATATTTCTTACTTAAATTCTACAGTGGAGAGGAACTTCTATGGAATATTTAGTGAGTGTGTGATGTTGTTATTATTATTAAGATGGTCACCTTGGTAAAACAACAGCAACCACAACACAATAACATTAGCACTATATAGATATTTATTTTGATGAATTCCTTCTAGTGCCAGGAGACGGAAAGGGGAGGTGGTGAGGGTATATTTAAAAAAACAAAAAAAAACAACAACAACGAAACAGTGTATTTTCACCTTAAACTTCTCCCTTCTTTGAAAATATCATGGAGGAGACACTCCCTGGAGCCCTCCATTGCTTGCAGATGACGAGAATGAAGCCACACGAAGCCATTGAAGAGACAAAACTGAATACCCTCGCAAAAGATTCCCAAGGAAACTGAAGACCAGAAGACACATGGTTTCATCAACTTCACTTCAATAATAATAATAATAATAATAATAATAATAATAATAATAGCTAATAATAAATAAATGAATGAATCAATAATGAAAAATAAATAAATAAATAAATAAATCATAATCATTTTTTTTATTTGGTACTATAATATAATCTTATGTTTCTCCATTCCCCACACCCACCCTACCCTCCAGCTTCACCCCACACTCTAGTGAATCATCCTTCTGACAGAAACCAACTTGTCAGGCATGACATAGTTCCCATGAGACCCATCCAGACAGAAACCAACTGGTGTCAGCCATGACATAGTTCCCATGAAACCCATCCAGACAGAAACCAACTGGTGTCAGCCATGCATAGTTCCCATGAAACCCATCCAGACAGAAACCAACTGGTGTCAGCCATGACATAGTTCCCATGAGACCCATCCAGACAGAAACCAACTGGTGTCAGCCATGACATAGTTCCCATGAAACCCATCCAGACAGAAACCAACTGGTGTCAGCCATGACATAGTTCCCATGAAACCCATCCAGACAGAAACCAACTGGTGTCAGCCATGACATAGTTCCCATGATGACCCATCCAGAAACCAACTTGTGTCAGCCATGACATAGTTCCCATGAGACCCATCCAGACAGAAACCAACTGGTGTCAGCCATGACATAGTTCCCATGAAACCCATCCAGACAGAAACCAACTGGTGTCAGCCATGACATAGTTCCCATGAAACCCATCCAGACAGAAACCAACTGGTGTCAGCCATGACATAGTTCCCATGAAACCCATCCAGACAGAAATCAACTGACATAGTGTCAGCCATGACATATTTCCCATGAGACCCACTAACAAGTTCTCATGTTGACATGTAACTAACACAGCACTCTATGGGCTAGGATGCCACGGAAGTATTAACATGGTTTAGTGGTGTAGGAAGTGGGAGGGTGGGGGGGGTGGGGGGGGGGGGGGGCTGGAGCCCCGCCCATAATTTGGCACAACTTAAAAATGTGATTACTCACATGAGCAAGCAAACCACAACACATGTCCTCTTGGAGTCCACCCATACCTAACATTCCTACACCACTATGGCTGATGAAGTTATCTCAAAGCATACATACGTACCGGTTCTCCGCCCCCACCCTGACGACCACCCAGGGATAGGATTTTTTCCTAGAACTGGAACAAAGAGACTTTCAGATCTGAAGTTAAGATAGTTTTCTAGAATTAGTCAATCACACATGACATGTGCTCCCTCCCTCTCTCTCCTTTCACGTGCATGAATGTGCGTGCAACAACAGCTAGACTCCGGCTCGTTAAGCCATGTGAACTCTAGTAATTGCCTATGTGAAACTACAGCAAGTAACTTGTAGCCTAGTATCTCATATCCTGCTTTCATTTCCTTCTTCCCTTTTCTTGATAAATTCAATAACAACCGAGTAACATGTGTACTACTGGCTTCCTCATTATGTGCTATGACATCTCCAATAGGGGAAACTCCCAGGGAAAGACTAGGCTATAAATGATATGTCTTACTTAATTGTATTCATAGAGAGACAGTTCAGCTAGAAAGTGGGTTAAGTTCACGTGAAGGGAAGTAACTAAGAAAATTAAAGAAGTTTTGAACTCATAGCTGGTATCTATGGTTGAAAAGGCCTTGAATTTGCACCCCACCAAATGCCAGGTCCCCAATCACAGCTGGGTGGTCTGGTGGGAGGCAGATGGAAACTAGATGGAAAATTTACCAGAGTGGGGCTTGAACTCTGGGACCTCCAGGCCCTGAGCCAAGGGCACAACCACTACACCACACAGCCACCACTCTCTCTCTCTCACACACACACACACACACTCACACACACACACACTCACACACACTCACACGCGTGCACACACACATGTACACACATATTTTGCAATATGTGTGGAATTAAACAACATATCACTATGATAAGTATTTGTACAGCAATAACTGTCACTTCATTTCTTCATTTCTTATCAAAATACTCTAGGCATGTCATTGAAGTTCAGTCTCTGAGTTCTTTTCATTTATCTATGTAACTGCTACATTCCAACACCTCCACAATCATTTTATCAGCAAATCAACTTTGGAATCCCTGGACACAAAAAGGCGAAGAAGTCTAACTGCTCTTGTACTGCTACAAATTGCTATCCTTAAATTAAAAATATTTCTTTCAAAACTCGTATGCTTGGTATTGCTGTCGGACAAAACCTCATTCCTCATCTATAATAGCTGTTCAACCTGCAGCCAAAAACTCTAATCTTGTTACTTTATACTAAAGAACAAAGCAAGAACAATAATTTAGTAAATGCTTAGCTACAGTCTGGGTGAACTGTAAGAGAAGAGCCAGATGTATTTTTGGTGTATATGATGCTTGTGGTTTATCATCTCAAACAATGCAGAGTTAGTGACATACCAGCAATGGAATTATCATTTATCCTCTAAATGATTGCAAGAGATGATATTACTAGAACATATACATGTGTCTGCAATATTGAAATAACACACACATATTTACTATTATTTATTATTATGTATTATTATTATTATTTATTGAATATTAAATAATTATTATTTTTATCATTATTATTAAACAATTCTTAAATAAATTATATTAAATACATTAACAACCTTTAAAATCTTCAATGCCACATGAAGGTTACATGTATCACATTGACACCCACAGTGGGAGGGGCTAATTAAGTATCGCACCGATATGGTGTTAAAAAATCCTGTTGAACTATAAAATATATTGTTTTTGTATAGTCTGTAAAATTATTTTTAAAATGTGTGATCAGCAGATAATTAACAAGCAAAGAAAGAGGTGAAGTGGTGAGTTAACAATCTCATTGGAAGTTTTTATGCTTTGCCTGTGGCTACACTGAATTTGAAACCAGCATTTTGAAGTTGTTGATGTTGAAGAAAGGGTGATGGTTTCAACATTTACTTTTCACGAGAACATGGCTACACCTCTCAGCTTAGCTGGGCGGAGTTGAAAGTGGGCTAGACTTGGTCAGCCTTCATAGAAATTATATTTTGTTTACTCCGAAGTATTAAAAAAAACGTAATAATATTATCAGCTGGGGACACTTTACCCATCACAAATGAACTCATCAATTAAATGAATTAAAATATGATATTACATCTGTAAGATTGATTTATTCCCAATAGAACATAATGAAGCGTGTCACGTCACATGTGTAATTTAATGAGTAATAATTCTGTGCCAGTTATAATTCAGCAAAGCGAGCGGAGCTGACTCTCTAATGAGTTCGCGATATATATATACATTTAAATTAGGTCTAGAAATTGTTTTTGTTCTTGCGTGGGCGTACGTGTGTACCCTTTCTCCTACGCGCTTGCGCGAGCCGGGTAACCTTCTTAGCAACATTTTGTTTTGTTTACCCGCTGTACGAAGTAGCGATGCCCAGTAGACTAAACGTTAGAAACGCTCGGTCAAGAGCTTTGAGGGCGTTAGAAACTCCTGAAGAAAAATTAGTAAGGAGAGAGATAAGAAATGAAAAAGACAGGGCAAGGAGGAGGAGAGCTAAAACGAAACAGAAACAGGTAGCAAAGTAAAGAATCTGACAGTATTTTGTAGCCACACCAATTATGCATGGAATAGCTGCAATTACAGGGAACATGCATCGCTCGCTTCACTATTTTGTGCTATTAGAGCACATCACTAGTTACAATTATTACCAGCAAAACATAATAAATGTTAAAAACAACAACACTCTGTTCTGTGGTGAATTTAAATGTTTGAATCAAATTTATTCTCTGGAACAATTCTATTATTCTATTGTGGTGGGCAAAACCAGTTCAATTGAATAGATACAGTTGGTTGGCTTCATTACTAATGTTATTAGATCTGAGCTGGACCACCAATATACGCCAGAATCTCACCACAATTTGATAAGATCTGACCAATGTGTATGTGTGTGTGTGTGTGTATGTATGTATGTATGTGTATGTGTGTGTACCTCAAAGATGACTCGATATGAACTCAAATTGTATACATGTGCTTGTATATGCACAAAAACGTTGCTCAGCAACTGGGTGGCTAGAATTGGTAAAGGGATTCAGCCAAGTTGGTGAATTTCAAGGTTAAAATTTAGTGTCATTGTGGGTCATTTATTCTTTGGTACTATTTAAATTATTTCATAACCAAATGTTTTGTCTCTGTATTGTGTTGTAGTTGTTCACCAACTCTCAGTGTATATATAGAAATATAGTATCACAGCAGAAGGTTGAATTTAATCAACCAAAATACAAATGAATTACTACATTTATACCAATGTCCAGTTGGTCAGTGGAGTGTGAAATGACTCTCTCTAGAGGTTCCTAATCATGGAAGAAGGTTGTCTGGGAATTTATTATTATTAATTATTATTATTATTATTATTATTATTATTATTATTAATTGTTCTCGTTCTAGTTATTACTATTATTATTGTGCTTGTTATTATCATTGTTATACTACATCTGTTTTGACATACACGAAACGAGTAAACCCCCAGGGGAATTCTAATTAGATGTTTGCTAATAGTCATTTCTTGTTTACCTCCTCCAGTTAAACTAGCATCATCCTGCAGTATTTACAGTAGCACGCGTTGAAGCCGAGATATAAATATTGCCTCTACACTACGAAAATTAGCATTCACAGAGAAATAATCTACACTTCCTCGTATTACACATAGTAGCTCTCTTAACACATACTGTAGCTATATACACACACATGCACACACACATGCACACACACACATATACAACACACATGCACACACACATGCACACACACATATACAACACACATGCACACACACATGCACACACACATATACAACACACATGCACACACACATGCACACACACATATACCACATGCACACACATATACACACTTCTAGTTAAATATGCCACCACTTGGTTGCCATAAGAATTCAGGTGATCTATACCACAGGTAAAGGAATTGTTTCGTTCACTACCACAAGTCACTGACTCTATAAACGATTTGGTTGGAATAGAACAAACGAGCGAGGTTGAGGGTTTCTTAGTCCAGTGAGTATGGTAAGTTCTTTTGTTGTTACAATGAGATTGTGTTCTTGCCACATCATAACAGCCAGCCATAAAGATGTTCTTGATAAGGCTTATTGTGTTTGGTTTATGGTTAGTTCAATCATTTGAATACTAAATTCAAAAATTCAAGTCAATGCTGCAGCTTTTATGAGGGCCACCCACAAATGTAACCACAGAACCACAAGGTGGTTTGGCAACATGTTTATAATACAATAGCATAAACTTCAAAATTTTAAAAATTCTACTCTCTTTAAGTGAAATGCACTATACACCTGGTTATAAATATACTGCAATACACGGGTTTACTGAATGGGGGGGGGGGGGGGGGGGGGGGGGGGGGGATTATAGCAATGTGACCTGAAGTGATTGGGCTTTTAACTCAAAGCATCCTCTGAAGTAAATAAATAAAGAAGAAGCTAAATGCAGGAGAGTGTTTAGTGAGAATAGATATCTGAAGCAGGGAATTTAGCATCACAGTTGTGTCAAATATTGAAAGATTTTAATTGAAATTCAAGTCATTAAAGACTCTAGCTTGCTAATGTTTTCTCTTACTTTATTCTGAGGATGTTTCAATTATTTATCACTGTGTGTTAGTGAGTTTAGGAGAAGAGTAGTCCCCATGTAATGGAAGTTCCTCTATGAATATCTTGCATGAGGATGAGATTACCATGAGGTCCAGCCATCCCTGAACGTGAGCAACATGAATCTCGAGAAGAATTTCGCAGCACAAAGACCACACCTCTTGGGCCTGTGGAAGCTGACCTCACTTACTAGCAGGGACAAACACGATTATATAAAAGGTCACTACTTGCAAATGCTTGAATTTACCACACTCTTATTAGCTATACACTCTATCTAAACTATAAATTTAACAAACCTTTTGTACTTTTAAATTCTTCAAACATTTTGACTAGCTAATTATTTGAATATTCCATGGGCAAATGTTTCAGTGGAAAATGTTGCATTGTAACAAGCTGCTTGCAAACTCACCCTTGAGATCCCACATGTGGTGTGTTCTCTAAGCCTTTGTGTTATGTCGGTTTTATTTGACCATCAGTTCAAGCTTCATGTATACATTGCAGTGGAGTAGGAAGATGAAAAATATTGGGGGGGGCAAAATGGTAGGTCTGCTGTGCGATATGAAAAAACAATAATTGAAGCTTTATTAGTTATTTTATTGGTCTATTAGCCACAATAAATTATTCTAAATTCTAAAATTTTAAACTTTTTGGCACACTATACAATGCTTTAATCAGTAGAAATGATTAAAAAAAGGTATAATAGAAGCACTAAACAGCTTTTGATAACAGTATTTTATAAATTCATGCCAGAATTATATTTACTGTTAGTATTACAAATTAGTGCCAGAATTATTGGGGGGGTAAAACCCTCATTTACCCCCCCACTAAAAATATTGGGGGGTCCTGTGCCCCCCCTACCCCCCCTGTTCCTACTCCCCTGCATTGGAAGCACAAAAGAACATTTACAAAGAAACCTTGCAAGAAAGTGGCTCGTTAAGTTCATACATTGCAATAGAGGTATGGATTCCAGATCACCATGGAAGCACATGACCACAGATTAATCATAGACGACACATTAAACCACATACATGCTATAAACAGAAAGTGGCTCAGGAAAAAAAAAAAAAAAACAACAACAAAGAATCTGTGCACATGTAACTCTTTATGCCCCAGGGTTGGGGGGGGGGGGGGGGGGGGGGGATGGATCAAATCAAACAAAACAAGTTATCTATCAATCAACTGTCGACAATGATTATGCATTTCACTGGCTATAACTAATAGTGAATACAGTATACTAATGTCTATTGGTGAATGATTGCATTGGAACCTAAGATAGGCTCGCTAGCTCATATATTCTGTATCTCACTCGTCATAAAATAACGTTTCAACCATTCTACAATGGTCATCGTCAGCGAGTGAGTGGATATGATAATCTAATCACAACAATGACCCGAGAAGAATTTACATATTAGTAAGATATGGGCTCATATGAATAGCAGCAACTGCACCTGGGATGAGGCACCTCTGGGTCACCTTATTAGTTATTGTATATCAGCTGTGTTTGGGAAATGTGTAGGTTTGTGTGTGTGTGTTTCACTTTAGTTAGCTATTATAGCTGTGAAGTCTAAATTACAATTTGTCCTGTCCTGTCCTGTCCTGTCCTGTCCTGTCCTGTCCTGTCCTGTCCTGTCCTGTCCTGTCCGCACGAATCATGTAGCTCCTGATGCAGCAATTGGGAAGAGGATCGGGCAATAATTAGGATTTTGCAGAAAATTTCACCCTATAATCCTCTGCAGTAATACTGTAAAAAAGGTTTAAATTTCCTACGTGTATACAATTTTGGTGTAAGTGGATGAGGTATTATATAGCTGCTGTTTGTCAATAATGTATGAATTATTACAAATCAATGTATTCCATTAGCACATGTATTTAGAAGATGATATCCAGTAGCAACCACTACACCCTCTATAAATTTTAATTGTCACCATGGTGACAAACGACCACCAAAACAACAACAACAACAACAACAATAACAACAGTATAATATGAAGTAGGCCATGCTATGTGTTGCTAACAAATTCCAATCAGCTGTGATAGCACAGCTATTTTCCCATATACAGTACAGCTGGTAACGAAAGCATAACCACCGAGAGCTTTGGCCTAGGTGCTTATGAACAGTATCCATTAGTCTCCATATCTTCATAAGTTGCTCGAGTTGTTTATTTTAATTTTACTCATATATATTCATGTGTGGAAATTTGAGAGACGAAATCACCTTAAAATTTGCTTGTGTCAGCATATTTAGCTATTTGACAAACATTCAATAAAATATATGGAATCATGGCTCCAATGAATATGAATTATGTACTTTATCTCCCCCCCCCCCCCCCCCCCCTTCCCCCCCCCCCCCCCCAGTAGTGGTAGAAGCCATTCTGACTTCCAGTGGCTCTTGGCAACCAACAAGGGGACTTCAGGGAGGTATTATCAGTGAAGCACTTAAAATGTAATTTATAGGGAGAAAAAAAAAATTAATTTAAGGCCACTTTATAAATTTGTGGCAAGTGGTAAGGTTGTGTGTGTGTGGGGGGGGGGGGGGGGGGGGGGGGGTGGGGGAGGGGAGTGGGGGGTTGGAAGGGAATTTTTATGACATTAATCTAGATTGAAATTTTCTCACTTAAAGAGAGAAGCAAATAAGGAAAAATGTGAAAAAAAACTTAGTTGTGTGCTTCTCTACCCCTTTAAATGATACAATCTAGTTTTTATGAAACTTTGTGATTGTTACATTAATCTAGCATACAAATAAATTTGTTAAGAATTCTCAACTGAATATTTGCAAACAAAATTTTTATTCTAAACATTTGGAGTAATTTTTATCCCCAAATCCACATTCTGGACAGGGGAGCCCGGCAGGATAACCACCTTATTTGTTTGCTTGAAAAGTAGTTATAATTTTACACAGACTAGCCACTATACTTTTATTTGAATTTCAAATTTATTTGAAGTCTGCACTCTGCTTCACATGTGGTTCTTTTGAGTAAAGAATAAAGCAGCTGATTGTCTTCATGTGGGAAATCCCACAAAGTAACTTCTCTTGTATAAACACACTTTCTACCAGAAGCCTCAACAAAACAGCAAACAAATTATCTCTTTCAATGAGTTATTGAACACCGTCTGCTATTACTAGACAAAGTCTGTTAGTACCGTTTTTTTTCTGATTGAGCATTTTACGTTCATTCAAAATATATAGCACTTTTTTTTTGTTGTAAAAACACTAATAATATATAATACTTATAGCACGAGTCAGAGTACAATATGGGAAAATATTTTACGAGCACGCAAAATATTTTCACGAGCCAAAGGCGAGTGAAAATGTGGCGTGAGAGTAAAATATCATTCCCATATTGTACGACGAGTGTGATAAGTGATTTATTGCTTCTTTGAAATTTTTCTCAACCGGTTACAATACAATTTTCATTGATTTTACTCGCTAAGCGCGCGCTACAAGTAGCGTACAATATAAACCGTACAATATGGGAGAATACAGAACGCTCGCGTGATGCGGAAATATTCAAGTAAAAATATCAAAGCTGCAATAAAATAATATATATTTATTTTCCTTTTTTTTTTTAAACTTGATTAATGAGGAAGGGGAGGAGGGGGCAATTATTAGGCAAATGAGTAAAATGTAGTGTAATGTGTGCAAATTTCAAATGTGGTGCTGCTCAAAACGAACGAATGTAATATAAAATGTAATATCCACGGGTGAATTGTACATTGAATGTTAAGTTGCAAGCCGGGGGGGGGGGGGGGGGTGGGGGGGGGGGGGGGGGGGGGGGGTAAGTTGAGGTGTTGGTTTCATGGTGTGGTGGAAAATGAATATTTTTGGTAGATTTGTATTGATAATACAACCACATGTAGGTTTTAAGGGAGATTACCACCGCACCAGAGTCCTCTCTTGCAGTGATGCAGGTCTAGGATTACCATGCATGGTGCATTTGCTATCAATAAGGCAGAGACTAATAAACAAAACTGTAAATGAACTGAGTTAATGTCAATGAGCCCGACGTGATGATGAGCCCGACGTGATGATGACACCGTACCACACAGCTAGCTATATGTTGGGGTTGCACAACAAGTCTAATAAATTATATTTTATTTAATATATTTTCTTTGTACAACACAATACAAACTGAGAATTTTTACCTGCAAAAATTGCTAGGGCTATAATTACAACCACAACTCTTTATGAGTAGTAAAAGAGACAATAACAACAACACAAACAACAGCAACAACAAAGGAAATCTTCCAGCGGCTATTATGTATATTACGATAAATTTGATCTCAGCAATAAGATTATGTGATAGTATACTGACCTAGTGGACATTGTCTAGTCATGTATGACTGAGGTCTGATAGTTTCATGCTTGGGTTCTTGAATGCATGATTTTGTTTCATTTATTAGCCACTTTCCCTTAGAGAAGAATATCAAATATTAATTTCCATGTCATGAATTTATGCAGCCACAAACCCACAACAACTAACTTCTAGCCATGAGGCAGTCAGTCTGGCTTCCATATCTTCCTCCAGTAGACCAGAGGATACAGTTCAATAGTCTGTGTTGGGAATACACAAAAACCAAAAAGCCACACACACACACAATAACTTCAGTTCCCGGCTTTGGGACATGCTTGGTTGAATTACTCGTATTCATATGATCTATTAGCTGTCGAGAAACAAAAAATTGCTTGGGGGGAGGGGAGGGGCATACAACATACTACCAATTCAAGACCACTTAATAGCTAGAGGACTATCAGAATTTCATTTTTTTTTAATTTGAAAAATCTGGAACAATAGATGAAAAGTTATTAAAATAATAGAAACTCGGTTTATATGTTATATTGATACTAATTAGCTGATTCACATTACAATAAATATGTATAGAAGCTGTGTGTTAGTGTTAATGATACATGGTAATTAAAAATGTTATGAAAATTGTTATAATGGTTGTATGTATAATAAGCTCTATACATTATTATTATAATGATGACATAGTTTAGAACTTGATATTTCAGTACTTATAATAATTTATCAGTCAAGGACTTTAGCCACCAGGTGGACTATTAGGGAGGACTTTGTGTCAATTCAGTAACGTACGATGGTGGAGGAGGGGGTGGGGCTCCGGGGGCTGCAGAGTCCCCCCCCCCCCATAAATCTGGGGCACACTCTAATGAGGTTATTTCTCACATGAATACTTTTAAACCACAAAAAAAAAACACTTCCCCTTGAAGCCCCTCCCCCTTTCCCTGCCAAACATCCTCTACACACCAATGCATCATTATCAATTATAACCTTCAAACCATTCAATGTTTGTGGACAGATTTTGGCGTTTAATTACACTATTAGCTATTGCAGGAAAGTGTTTAGACTCAGCATGAAGAAGACTGCAATTTAAATCCTGAAAAATTAACTTATTTTTTTCTTCCGAGCTGAATTGCAGAGTTGCGCAAAAGATTAAGTTTTACTTGACTGCTTGTGCCATTTTTATTTCCTAGACAATGGGTGAACAGATTTAGCAATTAATAACACACCCATGGAGCACTTTATAAATTTTATTGGGTAGTGATATTTCAACTTAAGGGTGACACTGATCGTGAATAACATTTTCACAGCAGGATGGCTGAAATCTGGAGGGGTGTAGAGGGGGGAGGCGCACAAGACCCCCAGCCCCCAGCAGTTCCTCCGCCTATGAGTATAGGCTCTCAATGCTAAAGAAAAGGTTAATTAAGGACATAAGAAAATCATTAAATCTAAACAAACTAACCAATACAAACAATAGAATAAACCAATACCATTTAATGCCTTTTTCCTGTTAGAAACACAATGACACCCAACACTAGGGTTCCTCTTTACCATACAGGTGTGCCAGTAATAAGGTGTGTCAAAGTTATAGTGTGTGTGTGTGTGTGTGTGTGTGTGTGTGTGTGTGTGTGTGAGTTGTGAGTGTGTGTGTGTGACTGTGTGGTGTAGTGGTTGTGTCCTGGGCTGAGGGCCCTGAGGTCCTGAGTTCAAGCCCAACTCAGGCAATTTTTCCATCTGATTTTCCATCTGCCTCCCACCAGTCCACCCAGCTGTGATTGAGGACCTGGCATTTGCTGGGGTGCAAATTCAAGGCCTTTTCTCACGAAACAACAATGGTCCAGGTGGGACTTCGGGTGCCCACACCACTTGCTGTGAGGAAAGGCCTGCTCCAGGAGCTTTGCTTGCACGGCTCACAGTGCCTGCTTAGTGCACAGGCATCCTGGCTCTGCCAGGTGCGCGTGACCGCCTAGCGGAAGCAAGAGAATTTTTTATTTGTGTGTGTGTGTGTGTGTGTGTGTGTGTGTGTGTGGTGGCAGAGTTTTAAGAATTACTACAAGAGAAGAGCAAATTGAATCAACTGTCTCAGTCTGAAATGCTTGAGGGAGCTCAGGTCTGAGTTAACACCAGCCCCACCCTTCTGTTAATCAACTTTGTCTGGAGTATCTAACCTGCCACTCCCCATGACTAGCCCCTCCCATTTAGGCCAGTACGCAGTATTTCAAATGGTGGGGTTCAGATGTGCACCCCCTCCCCCACCTTTTTCACATCATGGAGGTACTAAGAACATTTCAAAGAAAGGTTCCCTGTATTCTATGCTTTCTGAAATAACATATATTAATTTCAGTCTCCTAGCTGAAATTTGTTAGTACTAATTAGCATTTACCCACAGCTTCAGGTAATGGTTTAGTCTCTGGAGAACAGATCCATCTGCTAAATACACCTTATATTTAGTTTACTCATAATGAATAATTTTCAACTTTATTATTATTATTAAAAAAAATAAATTATTATTATTATGATTATGATTATGATTATTATGATTATGATTATGATTATGATTATGATTATGATTATGATTATGATTATGATTATTATTATTATTATTATTGCAATAAGCATTCAAGACTTCCCTAGACTATTCATTTCAATTAGGGGACATAATCATAAAGATGCTGAGTGTCTATATCAATAGTTGGCTTGATCCAGTTACACCACCAGTCTGATCCCACCACATGGCAGGCAATGGTTGGTGTATTGCATGTCCTAATAACATGGTGGTCACTAATGGCGTATTTCTCAATGTGTGGGCAGGTCAGGCATTGCAGCTGCCACAGAGTGAGTCATGCATGCAAACGTGGAGTGCTTCACAGACGTAAACACACGTGCAGAATTTGAAAACTTTACGCAAGATGTTTAGCTACCTTTATAAACTGATCATTCTTAGCTTCCCCCTCCCCTCGATGCTACAAAGAGCGCACAATCAATACAGGTAACTCCTCCAGAGTCATTTGAAAGATTTTATTCTTGGGAACCTTCACAAAATTGTGGTTTTATATTTTTTTGTCATAACTTTACTATGCATGCATAATTTGTTTTCACTTTTAGACTCTAAATGTTGCCCATCTAAAACTCTTCAAAATAGGAGCTAATGGGCAGAAAAACCACACACACAAAAATGCTGAAGCGGCAACGTCAAGAAAACCGCCCTTACCCATCCTGCAAAACTAAACCCCTCTTAAACCACTCACATTCTCAATAACTTGTTCAAAACTGAACTATTGGATTATTTCTAAGCATTTTTTTGATTATATATATTTTTTTTTGTAAAAAAATGGTAGTTTTTTTTTGATGAAAAAAACAAACAAAAAATGTGAATAACTTATTAACCAAAATAATTTTTTAAATAACAAGAGTAGAAAAAGTGCTTTCAGATGATATAAAACATTTCTGTAAAAAAAAGTGAGAGCAAGTTATGAATTTAGAAGATTAACAGTTCCACTTTTGGATAATTGCAGTTTTTTGACAATGGGGGGTGAGGGGGAGGTTGAGCTCCTGACCTTTATCTTATGTGCTTGTAAGAGTATAATTTCCTCGCATAAGTAAAAGAAGAGAGAGTGAGAATTAAAATTAAAAATAAAAAGCAAGAAACATGTTATCATTAGCTATAATGACCTCAGAATAGCTAGCTCAATGGAATGAGGGAGGAAGTGAGGACGTGGGAGGGGTGGGGGGTGGGGCTGGGGAGGGGGCGGTGGTGGGGAGAGAGGTTGATGTGAAGTTAAATATATAATATGAATGTGTTATTTGAAATTCATTGATAGCAACGTTATCTGAAGGGTGGGCATGGTCTGGTGGGTGGGTGTGGTCTGATAGGTGGGCATGGCGGCATCATTGAGGTCAGTGTGAAGTGACTTCCACTGAACTGTAATAGATAGTCCGTCTAGCAACTCTATCGTAATGTAGCATTCGTGATGGATTCGGCATTTCTTGTTTTATAGACGTGGTGAAGTGCAGATTGGAGTTATATAGAACACCTGAAATATGCAAGTGGTGAAATACGGCAAAGAAAGACAGACACAACAGCAACACCAAGAAATTTAAGTCAAATTATACACATGATTAGTGTGATTAGTGCTGAAGTATGCAAAAAAAAATATGGATTTGATTGTTGTGCCAACTTTAATGAAATAATGAAAACAAGAATAATGACAAGTATTTCTTAGCTAATTTTCCTAACCTCAAAATGTTCTCACAATCCATATTAACTGACACTAGAGTAGCCCTGCCCCTCAACTGCCACTAGAGTAGCCAGCCTCTCAACTGATGTTCCAGCAGACTCGTCCAGTTCAATTGGTATACCCTTATTTTTATCAAACCGCTTTATCAGCTTATGTAATAGTACAGTATCACCGGGCGAGAAAGGTCATACGGACAACACAATCAATAAGCAAAAAAAACAACAACAAAATACATGTACTCATCGAGGAAACTTGATTGTGAACCCCCGTAATTAGCGAAGTTTCAAGGAAAGTGCCCTATCTCAAATAGTCCCCATTCCATTCCAATCACATAAATGTTTAGACTCTCCCATTTCATTCAGTTCTTCCCATTTTACTTTGCTACATTGTACTCTCATTCTACTGATTTGTAAGTAAATTACTTTAGTGCAGCATTTATGTCTGTATCATTTTGCTTGAATTTGAGATTGAGTTCTGATTGGGTCTCAAGCACAATAGTGGATAGGACTTTTTCCCCTAAGTTATAGTTCTCGTGTGACAGTTTGGATGAGTCAGTCTAGCTCTACCTGAATGTTATATACTACAGGTACAGGGTCATTAAAAGGAGAAACGTTTTGAGAGTTTTATCACTTCCTAATTTCTTTCTCAGCCTTCTTTTACTCATTAGATGTATTCTCTGTCTTTCACAGGCTTTTTAACAATACAGAGTAAAAATAGTTGATCACTACTGGGAATTGAACCCAGCTTGCTTAACTCCTAAGTGTTCTGTCATCTACAGTTTTTAAACTTATTCATAAGGCAAATGCACTTATGGAAAAGGTAATCAATTCTACGAATGCTATGCACTCACTGAAATCTTTCTTAGGTGAAGTCCATCTCACTTGGGATTATATTCTTTACTTTTTACACCTTGCAGCTACTCCAATTAAAGTAGCTGAAAAACAATTGGTGCACCAACTAAAACTATTGTAAATTATGAGAGAAACCATTTAAATAAAAAAGCCCTAATGTTGATTTGATAAATGAATTAATTGTCAAAAAATATCTTCTGTAACAATATAAGAGGTTCTGAAATAGACCTAGCTCAATTTAGTTCAATTGAAAAATAAGAAAGCTTCAATTTTCCATTATTATTGTTTATTTCTTTCTTTAAGAACTCTGAACTTTGAAAGCAATCGATCCACTCGGAGTGATAAAAGACTGTCAGACTCTTGTATTTCTCTTGGTAGGCATTCGCGAACTTCACAATTTCTGCTGCACATTTCATACAAGGACTGTGCTCAGTAAAAAGATAAAGATGTGTAGACTCAATCTTATTATCATCAATTTTCTTCTTTATTTTCTCTAGCAGAGGAGGTTCAGAGTGTACTTTATTAGCATTAGAAGGTATTGCTACTATCCATTCATTTCCTTCAACTATAAATTCGTCCTTTTTAAACAAGTTACCGTTAGGTCCATTAACTTTCTTTATGTCTCCATAATATAAAATAGCGTACTGTATCTTTCCCTTAGGTATGTATATTTCAAACTTCTCTACAAGCTGCTTAAGGTTTTTCAGTTCAGCATCTATTTGAGGCTTGTTTATGCACATGGGCACTGGAATTACTGCCAGTTTGTCCTCATCAATTTTATCTTCTTCATTTGGCTTGGCCTTATATCCTACCACGAGACTCTGAAAATTTGGGTTAGGGCAATTTTTAGCCATTTGAGATAATTCATTGATTGTTTCTTTAGTTGGATATTCAGGTAGAAGAATATAGTTGTGAATTTTTTCATTTTTTTTCCTTTGGATTTAATTCGTGGCACTTGAAAGGCATGTGTAACTTGTAGAACTTAAAGTTGGGTTTGTAGAAGTTAAGTTCCTGTAGATCGTCAGGGTCCTTCGACTTGTAGTACTCAATTACCATATCTTTTGTTTTTCGTCGTTGATATTTTGATAGCTCATAGAGCTTTGACAACACTGCTTTATCATTTTCCGTTAGTTTTATAGCTCCTTCTAATTGAGTAAAGTAGAAAATGGCCAGCAGGCAAATTTCATATGTAATATAATTCATTTGAACAAGTTGTGTCTAATAGCCAATATTTCTAGTTGCACAGGTCACTTCAGAACAAGGCTGTAACGTTAAAGGTCAGTTTTGTGCCTTTTATAGTTAGCTTTGTAAAATATTAGAGTGCTTCATACTATACAATTCTTTTAAACTTTCATTTAAGCAGAGCAGGGAAGGAAGAGGAGAAAGAGGAGGGGGTGGGAGGGGAAGGTTTGAAGTGTTAAAATGCATGTTCAAGAGAGAAGGTTGCCTTATAATGAGCCTGGCTATTCTACAGCTGCTATGCTAAATAGTAGTATGTATAGCAACATTTGAAAAAAATATTAAAAATATGTTTGACAGTGTGCTGGTGGGGATAAAACTGATACTGCAAAATATCCTGGCACAACTTGGAAGTAATAATAACAGTAAAACAGAAACAAAAACAAACAAACACAAAAACACAAAACAAAACAAAAGTCATTATCATCATCATCATCATCATCATCATTATGGTCATCACCTCTCCACCACTCTAACTACATCCAAGAAAACAACAACATGTGTAATAATTAATTCGGACAAATAAAATAAAGGACGGATATATATACCGCGCTACAAACGCACAACTTTTTTTTGGACCCGCCCACCAACAACGGCTGTTTCACGTGGAAAGAATTGCTAAAGAAAGTAAGAAGAGAACGTCGCATCTTTGTCGTTTGGAAGTGTGACAATGTTTTTGAGGGGTACGATTGCTTTAAGTCGCTGGAGCACGGTTGCAAACTCTCGGGGTCTCTCTGCTGTTCTTCAGCGGGAATCGGCGCAGGCGCCATCTTACTTAAATACACCGGTGGATAAAATAGTAGAAAACCCACCTGGGAGAATGAGCTTTATATCGGATATGAAGCGAGAGGTAGGTACGTATGAAGTATAAATTATCTCTCCCTCTCTCCATTTCTTAGTTTAGTGTTGTCATGGCAATATGAAGACACCTTACCAGTTGATTGAGGTCCAGAGAGGCAAATTTTCATGGAAGCCCACCTCGTTGCTGTAGACCATTCAGTCTGGTTGTAGAATGTTGCGCTACTTTACACCAAACCTGAAGCATATTTGCTTTTAAGATTTGTTTATATTTTGTCTTACGGCACATCCTGTTTACTTTAATGCATTTCCTATGTGGCAACAGGTATTAGGCCCTGTTCAGTACATAACAAATATATGTAATAGTTAAACCATGGGCTCATGGAATTATCGCTGATAACTGTCCCTATCCTGAGGGTGAAGCCCGTGGAAGTGGGGTGTTATCTAGCAATAATCCCGAGAGTTGCCATGGTTGAACTATTTTATACCATAGGTTGAAACTTTCTCACTTAAAGAGGTCTAGAGAGAAGCAAAGGCAAAATTTGAAAAAAAATCTTAGTTGTCTCTGGGGAATCGAACCCATGAACCCTGGCTGTAGCCACCATGAACCCTGGCTTTAGCCACCAGTGCTCTAGCTACTGAGCTATGACCCCACGACATTTTACTTTATACTGTTGATAGTACCGTTTGCTGCAGTCTCGTACTCAACAGACCACCAATATATGAAGGGTAGACTTGATAATTTTATACCATAGTTACCTTTTTGCACAGAGTAAGAAACCAAATAAAAAGAGCAGATATTGTTGTTTTGAGGGAAGAAATATGTCTTTTTAATGCAGCGAGTGTTATTCCAGAATACTGACAAGATAAGTGCATTTTGCTTTCCGCCACCTTCAAACCCAAACAGTAGTGATTGAGCGATGATACCCAGTGAAGTTCACAAGACATGACTTCAGGCTCCATAAATAATTCTCAGTGATAGTTCTTTACAGAGATGGAGTAACTGTACGCTAAGATAGCTTCATACAAGTAAACAATAGCTAGATTTTCATTCGTAGCTAAAAGAACATGATACATCACTTTATACCCTGTAATTATTTGTGCATCTCACTCTGTTTTGCCGACAAAAAATCTATGTATGTGCAGTGTAAACTCTCTTTGGGATACAAATTTTTTTCCCCGCCAGATAATTGGAGGGAAATAACACAGCAACTACAGTGTGTGTGTGTGTGTATGTATATATATATATATATATATATATAGTATTAACCTGTAGTATATAGAATTTGATTTAGAGTAATAAATTTGCACCCCACCTAAAGGCACTATATATAAATTTGTCGTTGTTGATGTTGTTATTGTTGCTTTAAAAAAAATATATACATTAACCCATTACAAATGTACAGTATTAATAGTAAGGTTGTATATATGAGGGTGTGACCTTGAGGAAGGAGAGGGGGGGGGGGGAAGAGTGACGGAGTTGGTAAAGGGATATGTGGTCGGTCCTAAACGATACTCATTATGTCTGTCCCCTCCAGCTGGTTCCCTGGCAAGAAGCTGTGAAGTGTTTGCGAGCCTATTCCATACGACCAGAGCCAGAGTTAGTGCAACTCTCCTTGCTAGTGAACATGACTACTAAAGGAAACAAAGCCAAGGACGCCTTCAAAGGAACGCTGAAGTTTCCACATCCATTTGGCAGTGCCAGGCAGGTGCTGCTCATTGGAGAGGTACGTGGATCAGTCGGGAAATGGAGAATATGAGATAGTATCAAAATAATGACATCATAGTATATACTTGTCAAGTGCAGGGAGTTTTTAAGGCCTTCTTAGTGGGGGACTTTGACCCCTAATAATTATTATGCCCATTTTGGTGACTATTGCCAAAAGATATCAATTTCATTCGAATCCCTGAAATTTTTCAAAAATTGTGACCTTGCCACACCCATGTGCCACACCCGGCCACACCTATATGCCACACCCTGCCACACCCATGCACCATATCCTGCCACACCCACGTGCCACACCCTGCCACCTACCACATTCGTTAATGATAATTAAACCACATAAACAATGCAGCTCTACAGAACCTAATTGCCATACCGTACCCAATGAAACCCTCGTCACTGTTGCTGACCTTTTTCACAATGGTCACGACTACTAATCTGAGACCATTTAGGAAACTTTTGGCCTCTGCTGTATATTGTAGGTATTTACTTGGTTCATCATATTCTCTCTGGTATATTTTTCTAGCTTCTTTGCAACTGATCACACCGCACTTATTCTAATTGAAACTGCTTTAAGGGTGGAGACCCATCCGGCCCACGCATTTTCCTTAAAAATTGATGCTGAAAAAACAACAACTTCAAGCAACGGTGGCAATTCTTTAACATGCTGAATTTATTTAGGGTGATGTCTCTCTGCACACCAAAATTCAGACCATTTGCATCTTCGTAAGCCCAGTTAGGAGCGATTTACTTCTGCGGACATTTCGTGTTGTTTCTCCGCAACCGTCCAAGCTTTTCTGCCGATTCAAGACTCTACGGCTTCCTCCCATTATGTTCCCGCTTCCTACGTTTAGTTTTTAGCTATAGCAACTTTACTTTTCTAAATATCCGACCACTAAGGTCAACTTTGCTTCCTGGCACGCTATCAAGAAAATCTAAACGTAGGCCTGTTCACCTTACGTCACCGAATTACTGTTCCAAGTTTAGACTGCATCCCGTGACCCCTTATAGCTCAAAAATACTTGTCGCAAATTCACCCTCTTTGCAGGCGGCCGCGAACTGCGGCTGGGTCAAAGCGAAGTGCGCGTAAAACTATAACGCCCCCCCTCCCCGGATATTGCATTTTGTGCCCCGCCCACCAAAGGTGCGCTCCGCTTCAGCTGCTTTTTAGTGAGAAGAACGGCTACGGTGCTGTTGAAGAATCACCTACGGTGCTGTTGAAGAAGCACCCAGCTTGTTAGATTTCGATACTAAGCTGGGAGGGGTCCTGCAGTGGATTTATACAGTACCCCGTTCAGGCGATACTAGCACGTCTGCCTTACCGACGCACAGGTAAGCGAATTAGCTAGTAGTGTAAGGATTTGAAGAAATAGCCCACTGATTATGTGTGCGAACATTTTAGGTGAAACCTTCTGTGAGGTAGTGGCTCTGAAAAGAGCCGGGTTGGAAAAAAAGGACTCATTTCCTTTGGCTGTATTTGAAGTGCTTGGACAGCTTCTCCTGGAGGGGTTTGCTGTTAATTCCTCTATCCTTCAGAATTCGTACAAATTCTTCTCGGTCCTTGCATTCAGATTTGAGCAGTTCCAAGTCTCCATAGCTCAATCCAACCCTGGTCCAGAAGTCTGGAGTCGTATGGCTGAATTATTCACAAACTGAGGGAGACTGGACACATCAAACACCAAACCATTCTGTTGAGCGATAGCTGAAAGCTTCTCAACTAACTCTTGAAGTGCTTCCTGCGGAGCTGGGGAAACTTCAGTGGAACTCACAACTGGATGAGAAGAGACAGGAGGAGAATTGTGGTCATCATGTGACTAGGTAGTGAGATCGTTTAGAACTTGAGATGGATTAAAAAATGCTGGAGGGTGTGATTCACATGGTGGAGCAGTAGGAGTGGACACTAAATCTTGAGAAGGTGAATCAGGGAGCACTTCTGATGATGACTCCTGCCGAAGAGAGGGCGTGACATCATGACCAGTAAAGGAAGGATCATCAAGAGTATCAGTGGAAGCCCCACCTATTGCTGGGACTTGCTCCAATCCTATGTCTATACAATATTATGTATATATATTTTTTAATATTATATTTATTTACTTATTTCTTACTTCTTCTCAAAGCACATTTCATTTTCCTCATTGCTGTGGCTGCACTAATAACCCTCTTCCTTTTCCTGGAAGGCATGATTATAGTTTGCTGTTGAAGCTGGTTGTAACAACAATGTGGTCAAAGCTAACCCACCAGTAGGCTACTGAGGTTAGGGACTCTCTAGATTTTTGCCCTGCTTTGTGGGCTAATATATCAAGCGGTGGTTATGCTTGGGAGATGCATGGGAGCCAGGTGAGGGTGGTAGATTTTCGTGGTTGATAGCACTTAACACTTCCCACAGCCTTAACAATGGTTGCTATGGGTCTCCTCCCTTAACTTGGATTGGTTACCCTTTGTTAGGAGCAAGAGGTAGGGGGTCCTCGACTTACCGCCTCTTTGGATGTGGTTAGGTATGATTGCCACTAATTGACACCAATTGTCTGCCAATTGGGCATATTTGGCCTCCACTCCAGTCCAATCCTACCACCACATTTTTACTGACCTCTACCTCTTCCCCTGGCCCTCTGCTCCCTCGTTAATCCCCCGCTAATGATGTTACCGGAAATGCTCTCATCAACACTTATCCAACTACAACAATCCAATACTGACACGTATACATGAGAACAACAATTGTTTATTGTCAACGTGCGTGCTCCTGCCGTCTCAGAGGTCCCCAGTCTCTATCCGGAGTCTTGCCTCTGAGTTGCCACCAGCCGTGTCGAGATTGCCGCGAGGTGATGCCGTGGTATCTTGATATACAACTGATAGGCATCACTTTTCCACTTTCCCAACATCTTGATAGTGGAGTCTTCCACACCTGGGCGAACTTGCAGTCCCTGCCATACCTGCAGTCCCCATTGAACCTGTTGAATTTCTGGCACACCTCCTGGTTTGCTCCTCTTGCCGGTAACCCTGGCCATGTGCGTTTTCTTGACGCCCTTGACGGACATGCTGTGGCTGTGTGCTCCAGCGACTGACACACCGAACACCAATGAAGTTGTGGTGTTTTTAGCCGTGTACACAAGATGGGATAGTTGATGTGTGGTCAGTCTGTAGGCACCATTGGACTGGACTGTGGTGGCATTAGCTGTTTCTGTTCAAGTCTGAGGACTAGACTATATTAACTTGTGTGAGTTGATTCATGGAGGAGTCCAGATGTTGTGGAGGTTGTGATGATAGCAGGAGGACAGGATTTGAAAACCATTAGCCATCCATCTGGTAGTGGTCACTATGTATGCGATTACTGGTTTCAATTAGTGGGAACCAGTTTGCTGGTTTGGACCCATACCTTTACCAGCATGGCCTTTTAAAGTTGATTAAAGTGCACACACACTCAGGTGCACTCAGATGGATGGATGTACATTTGTGTGGAGTATTTCAATGACACAGGTTGTAAAGCAATTAGTTTGATAAGCCGAGCTGGCTAGAGATGTGCATGACTGCTCGTTGTCAACCAACGCCACTGTTACGCGACATAGTGAAGTGGGTGTGTCATCCTAGCATGTTGCTGAAGATGACTCTGGTTAGCTATTGCATACCAGAGTTCTGCCCACACTGGTCGGCACTGGTCGGCCCCGACCACCAGTATCAATAGGGCGACCACCACTACTCACTCTCCGACCAGTAGCTACTCTCAATGTAACCAGTCTACAAAAATAGCCTTTTCACTCCCTTATAGTTTATTTACTTTTCAAGTATATTCTCACCGCTCAATCCTAAAGGGTCTGGTCCGCGGGACTAAGCTTTGCTGTCGCTATTTAATTTACTGGGGAATGGTGTGCACTAAAAAAATACAGTTCTTGCGCATGCTCACTATCAGTCCTCAAGCAGCTGTAAGCGGTGCTAGTTCTCTCCGTTTGGAGCGATGTCCCTGTTGCTCTTTTGTGTTAAGAGAAAGAGTGGAGGTGAGCCGCCTAGTCCTAAGCGTTCACGGACCGAAACAGTTGCTGTCGGAGAGGAAATGGATTGTTGTGTTGTACATAATGAAGATGCTAGCATTGAAGGCGATGTTACCGCTCAGGCTGGAAGTTCATCACAACAGAGGAAAAAGCAAGCTAGTAAGTTTAACAAAGAATGGCTTAAAGGAAGGGAACACTGGTTGAAGTATTTTCCAGAAAAAGGAATGTTTTGTAGTCTTTGCCAGAAGCACAATAAGAACCCCTTTGCTCATGGCACTTGGAACACAGTGCCATGCTCTAGACTTCGACAGCAGAGCATTACAGCACATGAAGTTTGTGCAGCTCACAAAGATGCCGTAAAGCTTGAAAGTGAAAAGCTTACTACTATTCCTAATTCTCTAAACCCGAAGAAACCAGCTAAAGGAATAGAGCAAGCTTTTGTATCTCATCTATATGCCATTATGATAAATTTGTTTTTCATATTAATTCATTAGTAATTTCAAACAAAATTTAAAAAGTTATTTAAATTGAAGAGTTCAATTTGGTTGCTTTTGCTTGCATGCCACCCACCACTGTCACTTTGCTGTTGATGGGAAAATAATTTTGTGTTGAGATGGGTTGTTACCGCCACTCCAGAATTCCTGGGCAGAACCCTGGCATACATACCTGTGGTATTGCATGATGCTAATGAACTTCAATTACATGTTTAGTATAAAGTACTCTTGGGCGGCAAGATAACCAGCTACATAGGTAACTCTGTAGCTGGTAAACATAGCTCACTGGGTATGGGTTTCATACAGAGGTAGGGGCGCCCTGGGATACACCCCCCCCCCCCCCCTAGAATTTACCAATTAATAATATTTATTACTTAATGGTATTCTGTGGTTATGATTTATAATGGTTTTCTGTGATTTTGTTGTTTGTATATATCTAATATTTGATGAAAGTTCACTTCAGTCAATTGAGGTCCTTCAATTGCAATACGCATTAGTCTTCCAAGATTGATGTCACTAATTCTAGACCTGAGACGATTTTTAACCAATGGGTGATAGTTCAGCAAAAGTGGGCGTGGTTAAACAATGTATGAAATCCTGCAGGATGTGTGTTTGTAGTTCAACTAGTCTCTCTACAAGCCTTTTAAGCATCCTGTTTCGTGGAATAGTACTGGCTGAAGCCACCAAAAGGAGGAAACTGCTTTATACTTCAAGCTCACAACTGTTGTTACGTTTTATCTCAACAAAACATATAACAAAATATAGGGAAAAAATTATTTTATGCTTGCACAACATAATATACTTTGTTATAATACACCAAATAATAAAATTGCAGTAGTGGAGTCTCCTGAGCTTGACCTTGTAGCACCAGGGTCGAACGCTGAAGGTGATGCTATGAACACCACCATGTCAGTGAGCACACTCACAGCTACAGAGTTACCCCAGCTTGCTGGAGGTGATGGTGGAAGTGTTACCTCTGTAGTTGAGGAGTCCAGCTTGGTGTCAACTTCAGCAATCCCTGCGATTGAGGACCTGAGCAGTTCAATATGTAAGTCATATGATTAAATGATAAAAAAAAGGTGTAATGACCCTCTTTCATCAGCCAATATGCATTTCAGTGATACCCTTCCTTTGCTGAGGAAGGTACTTTACTACTACTGTAGCTAAAATTAGATAGTTACGTACATGCACTTATATATTAATTTGCTTTATAGCAGTATGGGGAAGTCATTTTACAAGGCTCACCTTTCGGTTTGGAGAAACTCCACAAAAAAGTCACCGGAGATGAAGTTGCAGTCAAGGCCCCTCTAAAATTAAATATAAAGCCTAATAATTATAGTTATTTGTATAAACTGTAGGAGCACACAGGGCCCTACCTGATGTATTGGCTATAGAGAGAGTCTTCAAGCACCAAGACATCAGACCACATTTGGCAGCTCTCTCCATTAGGTTCCCCCATGAGCAGACTAAGCTGTGGATACAGCAGAAGAGGATTTTCATGAGAGCAGCATCACTGATCAAAGCCATTGGAAAGCCTACACTTACCTCTACACAGGCTAAGAAGCTGGACTCTCTGTGCTTCACATTCGACTCTCTGTCACTCCTTCGCCAGCAGTGTGGAGGGACAGAAGGGTTTCAAGCGGCTTTGAAGGAGCAAGCCGCTTAGAGAGAAGCTGACAAAGGCCATTCATAAGTCCCGCAAAAGTAGCCTCCCCTGCTGCTCCGCTGCGTCCGGGCTGGCTCCAGCAGTGCCGATATATCTGCTTCAGCTTCTTTTTTTTCACGCCCGGCTCTTCCCAGAGGAGAATAAACAAAAGATTTCACCTCCTCCGTATACTAGGGCGGGGCTAAAATTGGGGCGGGGTGCATGGAATTAATGTTAGCGTAGTTTTAATTTCTGTTCTGTAAACTACTTTGGACTTTATCTTAGGAATGGGGAATGGAAAAGACTTCAAATTTGGAACAGAGCTCAACCAGAGTCTAGTCAGCAAAATGTTCGATACAATTTTCCAAAAAATTATTTTTTTCACAAAAAAAAGATCTAATAGAGCGTGCAAAAGTCAATAAGTTAAAAGCAATATTGAATAAAGAAAAAATGGATCGAAGCTATTGTAGGCATCGGGTCGGAGAAGTAGTAGGCGAAGTATGGCCGCTCTAGGTGCAGTACTGGCGAATGAGTTTTAGCTTTTGTATGAGAAGGTAGAAGGGTCATATCTCTTGAAGCGGCCACTTGTTACTTCTGAATTCAGGTATGTAGACTTCTACGGTAGTAGTAAATAAGGTCCTCCTGCAGAAAACGGTCTAAATACAACAGAAAAATAAAAATTCTTCCCTAGCAACCAGACTCAATTAACCGCGTGGGAGGTGCGTGGGAAGTGTGCGAGCACCCTTAATATCTTTCTCATGTTCTCTCTTGGGAATGATCTTGTTGAGGTTGTTTACTGTTTGCGCACCACCTAGATATCTATTACATCACAGCTAGCTGTGGCTGCATACTCACCAGTTCGAGCTAACGGAACTCTTTACTGGTAGACTGTGCCGACTGACACTGAAATATTTATTAAAATAGATTATGTTGGTACAGCAAACCTTGACATTTTTAGTAATACTAATCTACAAGACATTTCTGGTTGAGTTATTTGTTTGAAATTTGGTAGCGTAGGACGACAAACGACAAAACAACCGAAGAAATTTTTTAAACAACAACTATAGGCATATCTCTGCCAAGAAACCGCATTTCCTAGACTTAATTGATAACTATGTGAATGTAGTGGAACTGGGCGGAGTTAGTTGTAAGTTAGGTAATCATCGTTCAACCGGTTGAGTAATCATCACATTCAGACAAGTTCAGAGGCTAATTAGCTAAACCGACTTTCTCACCATCTTTGCTGCATGATCACTCATTACTAGTATTCATGGGTTAGGGATGGTATATTCATGATGTTAGATCAGGATGTGTTTACTCTCTCACTGCAAAGGGAACAAACAAGTAATCCTCTTATTTATAGCACTGTATATACATGATGTATTAGATAGAAACTTTCTCACCTAAAGGGGTCTGGAAAAAAGCAAAGGAAAAAATGAAAAATCTTTGTTGTCGCCGGGAATCGAACCCAGGGCCACTGGCTTCAGCCACCAGTGCTCTAACCACTGAGATACGACAACCCTCAACTTCCAAGACCTTCACATTTCACCCCCTTATACTGTTGAGTAGTACCGCTTGCTGCAGTCTCGTACTCAACAGACCACCAATTATGTGCCGTCAGAACACCTTTTCAGTGTCGACCGGAAACACCTCCCCCTCCAGGAGAGGAGCCATAATTAGTGGATTAAAAAGAGAAAATTTCTATCTAGTTTGTATGAAGGGTCAGAACTTGATAATTGTGATGATGTATCTCGTAAGTGCTTGAATAGACTAGACAATGTGTGAGGCAATTGTACTTGGACACACGAGTAGAAATATTGATATTAACATTGAGTACTGGTCACTACTGGAATGCAATTTGAATTAGCCCATTTGTATTTGTAGTTGTTGAGACACCAAGAAACGCCAATGGTATTGGTGTATTACATGTAGATTGATTTCTACCAGAGATTTAGTCATTGTGCATCCAAGCATTTAGTTTCACGCACATGCTCAACACTTGTCACTGGCTCTGTGTGTGTGTGTGTGTGTGCGTGGGGTGGGGAGGGACAGAGGGGAAAAAAGTATTATTTTCATATCATGTGATAACATTTTGAAACCATTTGTTGTGTTGCTCAAGGTTTGTTGTTTAACTCTAATTCACCATGGTAACACACATGTGTAGAAGACAGTTAGTGACTTACTGTCAATGTGGAGTGTGGTACAGTGTGATATCAATGATAATAAGAACTGCACATTGTGCATGTCTGTAGCCTGAGGCTCAGAGGAATTCAGAGACAGCTGACTTCAAGGGAGGGGAAGATCTCATTGAGAAGGTAAGAAAGCCATGCAGAGAAATGAAGCATGGTGGTAGGTAAGGGATCACCACCTCTATATGCTCATTATGTAGGAGGTTAGGTATGGGAACATACTTTGCCCAATAAGATGTTGTTATTAAGTGTAGCTTGCTATCATAACACACTTCAATGTGGTGACGTCATTTATCCAGCTATGACATCAGTTTTTTTTTGTGAGTGATAGTTGCCATTGCTACTTGTGTCTATAGTTGCCATGGCTACTTGAGCCTATAGTTGCCTAGTAAGTAGTGTTCACATGAGATTCTGTAGTCATGGTGATGCAGTAGATACCATCTTCCACTCATGAAAAATGTAATTGAAAGGCTTCACTTAAAAATCCAATTTTTTTAAATCACTGCACAGTCTATTCTTGAAGGTGGAGGGGGGGGGGGGTATGGTTAGTTGAAATAGGTGAAAGGTTATCACAAGCACTTGGTGAGTGCTTGTTTGTGATGGATATGTTTAGTGTACCATCACACGTAGCAACACCTAGGCACCATTAGTGGCGCACTGCAGCAGAAGGAATAGTCACACGCTGTCTACCACCAAACCACACCCCATTTCACAGCAAATGGTGCTCGTATAATACACTGTGCCTAGTGGATGGGATGGAGTGTGGTGATGTGTGATGAGGTTGACAAATCATAATCCTCATGTATAAAAAAAAAAGTCCAGAATCAATTCTGGTATTCTGGTCAGGAATGGAAGAAGGACAGGTTCGTACTAGACATTGCTTTATGTGGTAAGGTGTCAGCCATATAACGATGAAATAATATTTTGATATAAAATTTTTACAGAAATAATCTACAATATTTTACCTAGTATGGGCAGTAAAATTAAAATAGACTAGCAAAAGCTCATCGTTATGGCATGCACACAAAGTACATATACGTAAAAGATGTATATAATGTGATGTGTAAATGGTTACTAAACTGTAGCTATCGTCTCTCAGTACTGCAGTGAGTCCTAATGAATGATGAAGGCTATTTCTTGAGATGTGAAGGTCCTCTAGTCTATATTTTGTTAGGTGTTTCTTTCTAGCCTTCTAGTGCGTAGTATGCTCCTGGCTGCAGAAATGCAACAGCTCGGGTAAAAGAGGAAGTATGTTTAACACTACCTAGCTACCATGGTCTATTCCATGAGCGTTTCCCGGCAAACGAGCGTAATAGCATCCTTTAGGGGAGGTTGAAGAAACTTCTGTTTTAATACTTGTACGAATAGTTGATGGGATGAGGTAGTCAGTCAGAGACAACATGGTGGTAATTTATGTATAGCCAATTCCAGATTCATTATAGTAGTAATTACAGGGGGGGGGGTATGAATGATGGGGTATGTAATACAATGTTTAGATTTTTTTTTCCATTTTAGATTCTGCGAAAGAAGTTTGAGGAGAAGTTTGATGTCGTTGTGACAACCTTTACCATGTATCCAAAGTTGAAGCCTCTGCAACTAATACTCAAGGCGAAGATGCCCAACCCAAGGACTGGTAGGAATATAAAGAGGGGAGGGGCTGGCAGTGTGGGTGGGGCTGGTTAATTGTTGGAGATTGGGGAGGGGCTGGGCTGGTGTGTTGATGGACTGGAGAGGGAGTGGAGGGATGTAGGGCTAGTGCAAGCAGAAGAGTTCAAACGTTTAATTGTAGCGTTCAATGGTTTTTAAAAAATATTTTTATTTGATTAAAAAAAGAAAGGAGTTAGTCAGAAAGTTTGATTTTGTTATTATTAGGCCACGTTCTTGAAACCAGTATATGTACTGTATTTATGTATAGCACTAAGTCTTAGTAGTTATACATATTTAAAACAAATGACTAACTTTACTCGTTGTTTAGTGAGGTTTGATAGTGAGGGGAAATGACGGTAAAGAACATCAGTTATATTTACTGCTCATAACCAATGAATATTTCTTCCAAGTTTTCTTTCAAACAGAGCACACCTCTCTGGCCTTACCTACTATACTGTATGTATGTATACATCAGTATACATACATACACACATACGTTGGTTTAGTTGTAATCACTGACCACATCCTCTACTATGTGTGGTTTCTGGGCATCCTTAATTTAATTTAATTTAATTTTAATTACAGAGTGAGACATTAATAGACTTCTCACCATCTCTCTCCCTAGTGATAATTGTGTAGACTAGCTTAGTTTGGATTATCCGAATAACTCTCCCAGATCTGGCGATGTAGATTGATTTAGTAGACATGAACAGGTAGTGCTGATGGGATATGGTAATAATTAAGGTTTTGAGGGTGTAGTATCAAATTGTGGTATAATTCAGTGAGCAAGTGAAGCGAGCGAAGCTGACTCTCAGTCGTGTTCAATTGAGATTTCAGATATATATATATAGGTATGTATGCGTACGTAAAAAATTTTCGCCCGCGCTTCTAATTACGTAAGTTAGGTAAAGCGTTCACAGTTCCAGTATTTTTCAATTAACGAGCGTGGAGAATGCTGCTGCACTGCCTTACGCAACTTTGTTTCAACCAAAAAGTTTATAGCTACTTTCTTCTTGAAACAATTGTGAAGTCTTTGTCAAGCTGCGCTTCTTTGCCACTGCTTTCTAAGTTTATTCAGGTAATTCTGTTATTGTTAACTCTTCATGCCTAATCAGTTAGTTGTAATTTCTGTCCTATTTTTCTGTAAAAAGAGTCTGCTCGCTCGCCATGCATTTGCGCTATTCAAGCGCACCACTAGTTTTATTCATCCTAATTCTTCCTTGTATCTCTGGCTTTAATTAAAAGTGAAATGTTTGTTTCACCAGACAGTAATAGGGAGGAGGAATGGAACACTGTCTGATTTAATGTGCGTGCCTGTGTGTCTGTGTGTGTTAGTTTGTGGGCGGTGCTGAAAGTTTGCCATCTTTCCACCATAGCTGCAACCCAATCTGGTATATTTTGGCTTCTATAATTATTCTCACTTTCCTATGAAATGGGTTCTTTTTTTTCTTAGTATGTTCTACACTATTTACAAGTGGGAGAGATGAGTTGGAAAAACAGGTTTCTCCTTTTCGTTTAAGGGCACTATTTTGCCATGTAAAAGTATAAATTATTAGCTAGATATTGTGTATGCAGGCGAGGCAGCACACTCTGAGGATATGTGTAACAATTAACACAAAATGAGCTAAAGAGATATAAACAACTTCACTGAACAACCCTTTACCACATTAATAAATTGAACCCGCACGTTAGGTTTTGGAATGCTGTTACAGCCAAGGGCAAAATACTCTGGAGCTATTCAATGTTTCATTGCTTAATAGCAATTCCAAGATTGCATACCATTTTAACTATGAATTATACGTTGTTGTTGTTGCATACAAGCGTTTGAGGTGTCACATTTCTTTGAATTATGATCTGGTACAGGGTCATCAAAATAAGAGATTGCTTTAGCTATTGTAAAGTACGTTCAAGTGTGATGTTTGTAAAGGAGTGACCACCTGTTAAGACAGTAGGTGTTATCAGATCTCTTCTGTAACCCTTAACCCTGCAGATAGTAGAGATGTATCAGGTTCTATCAAATATTTCGTCTTTTCACACTCTGACTCATGTACTAAGTATTATTGGCAAGTGAGTGAAGCGAGCGAGAGATACTATTATGGGTGGATAAATGAAAATCGGCTACATGTTCGATATATGTATGTAGGTATGCCTCGTAAATGCATACATGGGCTCTTTTTGTTCTCCTAACAACACAGCTTTTTAGGCTTGACCCCTGTGTCCTGTTTCTTTTGGTACTACAGCATTAAGGCAGTCTTACTTCAAACTTAGACTCCAAAATTTGTAAGGTACATTACCTCCAGTGGAATGCTTGTTTATCCAGTCACAAAAAGTTACTGTGACTGGCTACTGTGGCATTGAGAACCCTTTACCAGATGTCATTTTAAAACCTCGCCATTTTTGGGGGGCTACTAAGTGCCTCTTGTTGGTTGTCAAGAACCACTAGTTGTGAGAAGGGCTTCTCAAGAAGCTGCCACTACTGAAGGGGAGCTGACGCTGAGGTGAGTATGTAATCCCCTTAAGGGTGGCCGCACATAGCAACGCGCACTGCCTGTAGATCCCGACATTAATTTATTCCCCGCCAATACCCCACCATTTGATAATACGCGAGCAGAAACGATCGCGCAGTAGTAGCAGAAGTATACTTTGCGAAGTTGTGGTGTTTTAGTTTAGCTTCTTGTTGTCTCATATCCGTTTACAGCAACTCTCCATATGTCGTCTGAGCTCACGCGGCAAGGTGCACCAGGCTGCCTCTCCTCCTGTAGCCGTTCTCCGGACTCTGCGCACCTGAACTCAAGCGGATGGATATACCAGGCTCGATTTCTGCGGAGCGAAGACTTCCCAAGCTGCGCAGATCTAATACCTTCACCTCTGGCTATCTCCAATAAACTGCTCTCTCTTCTGACTCTCTTGTTATTGTTGTATTGATGTTTGTTTACTCTTGATATAGGCGGGCTCTTTTTAGAACCAATACAAACTAATCGGAAAAAAAATTGCTCGCGTACTCGTAGTACGAGATATGGGGGTGGGGCTATTTCTTAAGAATTGCGAGTGGAATAGAAGTATCCAATTTTGAATCAGTTTTTCTTGGAATCAAATAATGAGAACGACTATATTTTTTGCACACGTGTAGAACACAAAAAAAAGAAGGGCACCACAATTTGAATTTTTCAAAATCTTATAAAAGGAAAAAATTTAAATAAATCAAAAGTAATATTGAAATGGAAAAAAACTCGTTGTCTTGCCCTAGAGTATCGTCTTGGCTAGCGGCGTACAAAATTCTGGAGCTCCAACTTGCCGCACCGCTCCAAAAAGTTGTTTCAAAGTTCTACATCGGGGCCATGATATTTCCTTCAGATTCACTCCAAAGTCGGTGTGCAGTATCTTCGGCAGGTACTTTATCCTTCTAGTATAGTAGAGTAGCCCTGCAAATAAAGAAAGTAGCAGAATCGTGCTTAGCAACCAACCGGTAAAAATTGCGTGGGCGGTGTGCGGCCACCCTTAAAAACGACTTTTTTTTAGTAGCTTGAGTATTAGGAGTTAAAATCAATAACAATAGAGTAGTTGTGAGCGAGCTCGCCATTTGTGCTCAAGCACATCACTAGAAGTACTATTTATATGGTGAAGTTCAAAGAGGTCAATGCGTATCCACCCCCGGAGGCTATTTATAGATGTAAACATTAGCGTGGGCGCAAGAATTTTATTGAGAAAAGACTTTGAAATAATCCCAAGAAAAAAGAAAGCAAAGCGCTGCAGAGACTGAAGGGGACAGACGTTTGCAGTTAGGTCTTACAAACTTAACGGAGTTCCTTTATTCTATTCTAAAGTGCGGTGGTGAGTTGTGCTGTTTGTCATAACTATACACCTTGTCTAACAGGTGGGCTCTTTCTTGAAAATCTAATACCCACTAGTGCAGTCACTAAGAAAATACAGTACGATGCTTTATCTACTAAAGCTCTGGTGCAATAGACGGAGCTTACTTTAGAAAGGCAGCTAGCAGAATCCTCTGATTTATTGACCCTTACCCGTGTCATCTTTGGAAATTTGAGTGCAAAACTGAAACTACTACTATATCCGCAATCGATTAAGTTATAATTTGACTGCCACAAAACATAGCAGCAGTCAGTCTGTCTGCATGCAGGGTTCTATCTGGGAAACTTTGTTTAGTGGGGTGGGGGAAGGATTAAGCAAGACCATTGCCCATGTGAAATATTTTGCCATATCACACTCTGACTCGTGTAGTAAGTATTATATATATGTATATGTACTAGTGATGTGCTTCAGCACAAATGGCAAGGGAGCTGGTCTGGCTTAAATCAAATTTGAATGCTAGCAGCTTCTATTTCTTTGTTAATGTTCTTTCTTAATGTTCACTGGATAGTACCAGCACAAGACCTGCGCTAATTGTCTTCCCAGCTTGACTATTGGACAGAAGATTTTCAAGGGATAGCATTACTTGCTATAAAAGAAGGCAAATACAAGATCATAGTTTAGATTTACTCGTTAACTTCTCAAACGTCTACGTCCGCCAATTTTCTCTGATTGCTATTAAAATGTATCGCATCCTCTACCTTATGATCAGTGGCAGTGTTGCACTCACACTAGCCAGTAAGTCTGGCTCCACTTTACCGGTTACTGTCAGTCCCTCTTACCTTGGAAACAGTGGAAGCACCGCTGGAGGAAGCTGTCCCTCCGGCGCCACCATCGATGAGGAATTAGAAAAACTCAAAATTATTTTCAGGATAAACCTCAGTTTCGACCGTGTGAATGTGGCAGTTCATCGTGGACTAGGGAGTGCTCTCTATAACTACTCCATAGAGCGTTGTCCCATCGGTAGTGTTGCATTCAGTTTATCCACTGGCGGATTATGTTTGGTTCGTGAGCCAGTATCTGTTCCTGTGTCTGTGCAAGGCACTAAATACTCCTCCATGTGTGGGAGGATAAGAGGTTATGGATTTGGGTGTGGCTTCAGATACAATGATACAATTGACGATCCGTATTTAACAGGTGTGTCTCTCACACATGACTGACCTCACCGTAGGACCCACATCTGGTCCTTCATGGCTTGGCTTCCTGAGTCAGACTATCAATGGTTCTGTCCCTCTGTGACTTCATGGTCTCGAACTAGTCCTCATTACGTGGGCAATGACTATTTCTGCGGCACTAGCTATGTTTCAAATTCGTCTCTCGTGCCATGGGATGACAAGCAGTGTAGTCTTGAAGATCACTGCTGCTGGTTTGATAGTCTGCCATTTTTCTGTAAAGAATTAGGCTACACTTCTACTGACGACATTGAAATGAGGTGATTCCCGGACTTTAGACAAAATGTTATGGACGTTTCATTTGTTGAAATTTATATCAAGTGTCTGGGACTTCGTCCAAGACAGCGAACACTCAATGAACACCTAGCTTTCCCTAGCTATTTCATTAACCAGTCCTCATTTCCTGTAAACTAACTGACTATCTAATGATATTCATGGAACACCTAGCTTTACCCTAGCTATTTCATTAACCAGTCCTCATTTCCTGTAAACTAACTGACTATCTAATGATATTCATGGAACACCTAGCTTACCCTAGCTATTTCATTAACCAGTCCTCATTTCCTGTAAACTAACTGACTATCTAATGATATTCATGTCCTAGTTAGAGCCACTGGCCTTCGCCTTTGGTTACATTATATTTAAATTTGTGTTGTAATATCTGTTAGCTTGTTGCTTGATTATCCAAACCTTACGAGATACTGTGGGGAGTAGGCGCTTTAGGGATAATTGCAAGGCTGCAAGGGATAATTGCAAGGCTGCAAGCTCACGCCAGCGGCTGCGCAAGAGTCTTGCCTCAGAGGGAGTCAAGCAAACTGGTCTTTCATTAATCACATACTAGTGGGCCCGTTCATCAAGTAAAATGTTTGTGAAGTTTAGTGTCATAGCATTTCTGTCTGTTCGTGTGTGTCACTGTTTTAGTCAATTCTTCTTCACAAATGGCGTACAAACTAACCTAGTGACATTTCTAGTATTAAAAAAATATTCTTAATTCCATCACATAATTTTGTTTTCTGTACATTAATAGAGAGCAAACTATTTGTCATCTTTATTTAGTATTCATGCTGAATAAGCACTTTTATCTTGAATCTACTTGTTTTGTTTCTTACTTGGGATTATCTATAATGTGCTTGAGAACAAATGAATCCCACAAGTCATGGTGTGCTTCAGCACAAATCGATGAGCATGCTCTGAAGGAATGAAGAGCATGAGCTCAAGTGTGAAGGCAAAGGTTCTTGATAATGTACTGCAAATGATTTTGATAGGGTTGCTATAAGACTACAAACATTGTATGCTTGCATACCAGCTAATCTGTCATGACTACATTAAGGTTTAAGGAATGTCTCTATAGAATCCTTGCCTATTTTTCTGGAAGCCTTAGTACTCTTAATGGTCTAATGATGCAGTGAAGTTATAGTGTATTCTCTTTTTTACTTGATGGCACGCTTGCTGAACTGTGGGTGTGGTTTGTCTATACTTTAGTTACAAGTTTGAACTTGCTTATTGCAGGTGGAAGTGGCGTAATCACTGAATTCACAAGTGGATACAGCAATAAAACCAGTAAAAAGGACCTCTAATTTTAAATATTATGAACATTACAATTTTCAAAATTTTTATTACAATAGATTGTTACATAAATGATTAAAGTTCTTAAAACAATAATGCTATGAACTTAAAACTTTGAAAAAATACTGCTACGGTGTTCGGATTCGTCTATAAATTCATTGACAATACACTTTAAATCTATTTCATCTGTTCTTGTTTTATGAATGTGAAGAAGCATCAAATAATTAAGACGTTCTTGCTTCATAGTAGATCTTAAATACGTCTTTATGCGTCTCAAAGCACTAAAAGATCTTTCGGACGATGCATTCGTAGCTGGCATCACCAAGATTAACTGCAGCAGACCATAGACTTGCTTCCTTTGGCTGGTATGGTTTCTCAGGAACCTCCGCGGTTAGAGCACTCATCAGCTTCGAAGCCTACTGGTCTTGCGTGCGCGTGGCTCCGGTGTCGCCGACCCTTACCTTACATGTCATTGTATTCCAAAGTGTATCTGCGCATGCGCTGAATAATAAATTAGAGTTGAAAAAAAAAGTGGTGCGGCCAAAGCCGCACCGGCCGCACCCTTTACTACAGCCCTGCAATATTATCGTTTGCTCAGTCGTTGAATGACACAACAAACCTTCTGCACAGTTGCATGATAAAGCATATTGGCCTCTACACATTGTAAAGAATGCCTAGTATTGAGAATTGGCTAAACTTCTCTGTTTGTGAGCAGTGAATATTTATTAACCACTATGTATGTACAGTATGCCTAAATTTGACGTTTGATGTTGGGAATTAAAAAGAAACAACAAAAATCAAATGAAAATTTGGTGGCATTTGTACACACGCCATTGATCTGTGGTTAACGAAGCTTCTAACCTATGAATTTATATCCAGTTCAGTTTAGAGGCCTGTTGATTATAGCACTGAAAGTGTGCTATATATAAGCACATAGTAAATTCTGTGTAGTAAATACATGAAATTAGATTTAGTTTCTAGGAAAAGAGCAGTACAATATTACTTTAGTTAAGTTTTAACAAAGTTGCATGACCTCATCTGGTTGTTCTGAAATTGGTTGCTTACGTTTCTAAATATTGCACATGGTCCAGCAGCTGCATGTGCAGGTGGTTAACTATAATGTTATTTAGTTTACAGTTGTGAGAGCTGTGTCTTCTGGTGAGGTATCCACTGTACGTTAATATCTTAGTTATCATGGATGCATATATATATATAGCTCCTGATTGGTACAAGATTCTACATGTAGATAATTTTAAGTTTTTTTTTTTTTTTAATCTGTATCAAGGAAAAGTTATAATTCAATTTTTTTATTTTGGGCAGAAATACATTGCTACTTTAATTGGTTCATCTTAAGGTTTATGAGCCAAACACACTTGGTTGGTTCATCTTAAGGTTTATGAGCCAAACACACTTGGTTGGTTAACCTGATGAATTTAATTACTACCGAAATGATGAAATATCATTAGAAGTAACATTATGGCTATCGTTATTTAAAGTAACATTATGTTCTAACCTATGAATATATAGTTCAGTTCAGTTTAGAGGCCTATTGATATTAAGCACAGAAATTATGTGAGCTTGGTTGATTAAATTAATCATTTGTATTAAATTTCAACAAAGGGAAACTGTAAAGCAATATTTGTATAGTAAATTCTGTGTAGTAAGTATATTAAATTTGATTTAGAAAAAAGCAGTACAATATTACATTAATTGAGGTTTGCATGACCTCATCTGGTTGTTCCTTTGGTTGCTTATGTTTCTAAATAGTGCACATGGTCCAGCAGCTGCATGTGCAGGTGGTTATGAATATAATGTTATTAGCTTCCGGTAGTGAAAGCTGTGTCTTGTGGTGAGATTTATTAACCCTCAGCGTGCATGCGCGAGAGGTTATAGTAGTCTGTTTGTCACTCATTCATTCACTCTGTCAAGTGGATCTCAAAGATTGTTGACTTTTATGCCTCGAGAGAAGAGGAACTCCAATTAAATGACGATTTAAGTCCCTTTAAATTGCCACTTTTTTAAATTTCGGCTAAGTTTTAATTTCGGCTAAGTTTTTGAGAAAACACGAGAGCAAGAGACAAAGCAGATGCTATGGCGAGTGCACGCCCATTCATTTGTTTATCTGCCGTTTAGAATCACGCACGCTCACGTGAGCATACACTTTTACTGCGCCCAATTCAGATTAATTGGCGAGCGAGCGTAGCGAGCGAGACACTTACAGGGGTAACACAATTGAAAATCGGGGATGTTTGTTTATTTGTATATATGTATGGACGTACGTATGTCATTTTGTACTTTGACCCTCACGTTTTTGTGTTAGTTACGTGGTCGACCCCGTCCCAAATTGCACTAAACAGAATCCTCTGGTTTATAGACCAGTACCCGTATCACCCTAGAAATTGAATTGTTTACCGTTTTGAATTCTTTTGCGGGTGCAGTTAAAACTTGAAAACTTAAGGGACTTCCATTTCTATTCGAGTTAGTGGTGGTGGTAAGTCAATGCGCTCTTTGTCATGGTTATAAGCCGTGCGCAACAGTATTTACTTGAAAATACATTGTCCACTAGACACCGCGAAGGTAAGTCTGTGTAGGTGCATGTCCAGTTGTGTCAAACCACTACTTAGCTAAAGAATATCACAAAGAAAACTTTTAAATAATGTGTATGTTTTGTTGTTGTTTTTTCCCTTCAATTCAAGCAGTTGCAGAGAGTTGTTACTATGGCACTGAAATCCCTTTACCGTGTATGCTAAATAAAAAAACTGGACCTTATTTTCAGTAGCTTCAGTGTTAGAAGTCAAAATCATTCATATAAAAATAGTATAGTCTTTAGGCTCGCTCGCCCATTTGTGCTCAAGCACATCACTAGTTACATGTATGTGCATTCTGTAGTTCCAGTGCTTAACCCTTTCCCTGTCAATTTTTTTTCCAATGATTCAGTGAATGCATTTAAAAATTCATAAAAAAATAAATATTGGTCAAAGTCCCTAGCAACCATACATTTTTGTAATTATCAGTTAATTTTACACTTGACCACATTAATTAGGTTGCCTAGCAACAAAACCACAAAAATTAATTAACCGATTTATTTTATTTTTTGTATTTTCTTGCTAAATCAATTATAGAAATATGAAAAATTGTTATATAATTAAACTGAATGTGTATCAAAGCAGAACAATAAGTGAAAACCATGATTTCATAAAAAAATAACCATAAAGAACGTGGAGAAAAAAAATACAAAATGATTATATGTTCTAAGAGATTAATATATTGCTCTCCAATGGGGATCGCTCTCTTTCCCCATGTGATTCAGCACCATCACTTGACTGAGCACCATCACTTGACTCACCACCATCATTGACACCAGCATCTAAATTTTATTACATATTTTGACTTTATAAATAGCTAAATTTAAAAATTTGAATTCCCAGCTAGTGCCTTTGCAATAATGTAGCCAAACAATTAGTTCACAAGTAGTCTCATGTCAAAATCAAACAAAGTTAGTGCCAATGGACATAATTTTACCTTATAATTAGCCTAGTATAAACTGCATTCGAAATTTGAATTACCACAACCACTTAGTTAGTGGTTTAGTAAAAGTGTAGCTAAACAATTGGTTCATAACTAGTCTTATGCCAAAAAAACAACAATAATCATGTTAGTAGCAACAAAGCATACTTACTGGTGGTGCAACTTAGACAGTTGCGACATCTCAGGAAGCGATGAAAGTGATTTTGAGGATGACAGAATGTTTTCTTACCTTGGTACTCTGTCTGAGACAGTAGTGGCTCCCTCTGACTACGAAGGAAGCACTAGCAGCTCAACTTCTGATGAAGTTGATGATGTAGCAATGCTGGATGACTCATTGGACAGCCTCAGTGATGGAGCTTCTCCAACATATCCAACAATTCCACCGCGGTAAACCGTTCGGCCATTTTGTTATTTTTTTAATCAACGGTCTGGTTTATTTTTAACCTAGGCCTTAGTAACGTCCTTTTATGCTATTTATAAACAATTTTACGTCATAGAGCAACTCAAGACGCGTGTTTTTATACGTATACTCTAACGTAACTTCACGTCGTTAGTCTTTTAAAATATTTTTTAGCGCGGGTACTTTGCGCGCCGAGAATTCTCGGCTTTGACAGGTAAAGGGTTAATATTTTATTGTCTCTGGTGTTGGTCTGCTGCTGGAGGTGTGATTCTTTCATTAACTATAAGTATGCCTGCTCTCAAAAAGTGTGTCCTACGTGTTCATGTGTAGAATTCTTGCGGTTATTTTTTTTCTATTTTAATTATTTAGTTAAGTTTACATATATGTTCATAAATAGAGCAAAAGCTTTGACTGCCGCTGAGGATTTGCACTCTTGTAGTGCTCTAGTTGCAGAAGCTGCTACTGCCCTGTATGGTACATTCGTCCTAATAAAACTTGGTTGGGAGGAGGGGGGGACTGTCCCCCCTTGCCCCCCCCCCCCCCCCCCCCCCCCTTCCCTGATAACAGTAGACTAAAGACTTTATAAAGCTGAACTGTATTGAGTATGAAATCCAAATGTGTTTCCCTTTTAATGGTACGCTAAAGTTAAGTTACGCTGGCGCCTCTTTACAAACCAATACACAATTAATTCCTCAAATTCCTCACCACTAGTTTCAAAATATGTGTTCCGTGAGTGGACATGGTGTCAACACACTGGGGGATTACTCCCAGCACTCGTTAAAGAGAGCCACCCTGGCAATTAAGGCGAGTAGCTCACAAGTGATGGTATACTTCTCTAGCAAGCAGAGAAGTATATATTTTTTGGACTTTGATATTATTTGAAGCCGTGAGAATGAGACGGGAAAGAATGAAATTTTTAGCCACAATAACATTTGAATGAAACACGCATGTGTAAATGAAATAATTAGGGTCTGTGTGCACAAAGTCTGGAAGGTTAATCACTTACTGTACCACCTCATTTAGTATCGGAGTCCATGCTGGAGACCCAAACATGTTCTGTTGCCTACTACAGTAGGAGTTTATTCATCACATAGTCGTCATTGACTCTGTTGTTGTTGTTGTTGTTGTTGTTGTTGTTGTTGTAGGTACTGTTGTTGATGGGGATAAAGTGGATGAAGCCATACGAGCATTGAAGAGTGTGAAGGCCTTCAGGTCTTCGAAAGGTGGAGGCATCAACTGCATGGTTGGCAAGGTAAGGGGTAGTCAGTTAATTGGTAAGGTAAAGGGTAGCCAGTTAATTGGCAAGGTAAAGAGTAGCCATTTTAATTGGCAAGATAAAGGGTGGCCAGTTAATTGGCAAGGTAAAGGGTGGCCAGTTAATTGGCAAGGTGGTATAGGGTAGCCTATTGACAAGTCCAAGTGAGTGAGTCCATTAGTTAAGTGTAATCTTTGGGAAGAAGAGTCAGTTGATAGGTGGCCCTTTCAGGCTCAAGGCTACGACTTTATATGGCTCACATGCACTTGTGGCCAGATCGCTTCTAAACCTGTGCTTTACTTTTAATCATACAGTATTTTCATAAATAAGTTAACATAATTTGTAAATAATTATAATGTTCTGACCTTTCTTAAAAACTAGAATGAAACTTTATTTAAAGGGGTCTCTTCTCTTTAGACCCCTCTAAGTGAGAAATTTTCAATCTAGTTTGTAAATGAATTATAAGGTTGGAATACCACAATGCAATATGATATGGGGGCTTCATATAGGAAGTTCTGGTCATCCTTCTATTTTCCCATGTGAATGGGTGGAAACATCTAGATACACCTAGAGGGCTAGCATAGTGTGAGTCACCGTATATCGACCACCTTATCTAAATTACCTTATATCTTCAATCCTACCAAAGATTACGAGCTGGGACAACGACCATTAGATAGAGTGGAGCTCCACAATTCTAATGAGCCAAACTTTACTACAATTCAACCACACAGTAATGCTTTTATTGCTTTGGTGTTCGTCCAAGCGGACCTTTGAACCCATAATCGACCGCCATGAGCCAAATTCGATCGCTTATTGACTTCCTATTATATTAAAATCGACCACTTCGAGATAATTGTGCAATATTTAATTTTAACTTAATCACAATTCATTGATAATTTGTATATCATGTAGTTTTCATTCAAGAATGCAGTAGTATCACTGGACAAAAAAAAATGATGTCAGAAACGGTCATTTTATGAGGTAATTGCACAACATACACACACAAAAGCAGAGTTTTCAGCAACAAGACAGTCTGCATGCACCCAGTTACCACATCCAGAACAACATATCCATTCATTTTGAAGTTCATCATCTATAATATCATCTTCATATTTGCCCAAGCAAACAGAACACTCATCCTACTGATCCCAATCAGAATTATTCACTTGACTTGAGGATGTCGATGCAGTACTGGATGAGTTTTCTCTGTTCACTTGCGAACTTGTAGACCACTTTTAGACCAGGTTCTTTCACCCCCTTTTTTGCTTTTTGCTTTTTCAAAAGAACCTTTCTTTTCTCAGCAGCTTTTCTCTCTTTCTCCTCAGCTTTCTTCTTCGCTTCATCTTGCTTTGCCTCAGCTTTATGTTGACGTTCTTTAGCCTTCTCCTGCCTCTCAGCTGCTTGCTTCCTGCTCCCATGCTAATTTTTTCTCTTCTCTCTCTTTCTTTCTTGCTTCTTTGGCCTATTTCTCTTCTTCTTTCTTTCTGATCTTTTCTTCCATAAGGGCAATGGCTTGGTAAGGGCACAGGCTGAAGATACTTTTTTTTGTGGGCTGGAATGGAAGGAATATTTAAAAATTGTGTTATAGGAGAAAGTGGCTTTGATTTACCCAAAAGAGTTGCAGATGTAGAAGAACCACAACCAGTTATTGGTGATGGAGACACTGAAGAAGAGGGTTTTGCTGACTTTGGACTTAATGCGGAAGGAATGATGGTAGTAGGACCTTGACAGTGAAGGAGTTGAAGCAGTGAATGAAGGAGATGACTCTGAGGTGGTTGTGATGTTAGTATCTACAGGACATCGAGGGGCTGGTGACGGCAGTGAGTGGAAAAGATTTTAAGGGTGTGGTGTCATCAGTGAGCAGAGGAGACACTAACGAAGCGGTGGCAGCAGTAAGAGGATGAGACACCGAGTGGGTGGCGATGCCAGTGAGCGAAGGAAATACTGAGGAAGTTGTAACGACAGTGAGAGGAAGAGACTCTAAGGGGGTGGGGCCAGCAGTGAATGGAAGAGACACTGAGGAAGTGGTGACAGTAGTTGGCTTAGAAAACGCTGAGGAGGTGGTGACGGCAGTGAGTGGATGAGACACCGACAGGGTCGTGATGGCTGTGACTGAAGAAAATGTTGAGGCGGTTGCAATGGTGGCGACCAAGGGAGACATTGAAGGAGTGGTTGAAGCATTTGTGACTTGAAGCGGCATTGAAAGGGATGATTTTGACAAGGCACCTGATGTGGAATTAGAGGACAGAGGAAGGAGATCAGAGAGGTTCATAAGAGAGTCAAGACAGTAGTCTATTCCACAGTCGGGCAGACTTTCCGGCATAATTTGACGAAGCCAGTCAAGATAACTGATATTATTGAGCCTGTAAAAATTAACATCGCAAAATAAAAGTCCAAAATAATATATAATATGATAAAATACTAAAATTTGTAGATAAGGCAACATGAAATAGAACAGTGTATCATATGTGTATGTGTGTGTAAATTTCATAAGTATTAAATGTCTAAATCGGTTACTGCACTAAGCACTAAATATAGACAATAAAAAAAAGTGTACTGACCGTGACAGGACGGTGGTAGTAGCACTGACAGGACGGTGGTAGTAGCACTGACAGGACGGTGGTAGTAGCACTGACAGGACGATGGTAGTAGCACTGACAGGACGATGGTAGTAGCACTGACAGGACGATGGTAGTAGCACTGACAGGACGGTGGTAGTAGCACTGACAGGACGGTGGTAGTAGCACTGACAGGACGGTGGTAGTAGCACTGAGGGAAGTGGCAGTGTAACAGCTAAAGAAGAATATGATAGGATAGAAGCCAGAGATGCTGCGGAATCACAAGGATCAGATTGATCCACAGGAGTACAATTATCTATATTTTCAGGCAGGTCTTCTGGGTGATTTTGACGAAGCCAGTTAACATAACTTGTATCTTGGAATGTGTTGTACCTAACATTGAAAATTACAAAATCATGTGCCGTAAATGTCTGGAGGAAAATATCATGTTTTAATAAGTTAGCTAAATAAATTCCTTAGCAATAATAATAATAATAATAATAATATTAATACTAATACTAGTTAATAATAAAAATAACAACAATAATAATAATTACAATAATAATAATAATTATAAGGAGATATAATAGCATAGAAAACTGCGATATTCGGGATGAATAGCACGAGTGGAGTAGGAATTTTTCACGAGGTAAAGCCTCGTGAAATTTCTCACCACACAAGTGCTATTTATCCAAATACCTCAGTTTTCTGTGCTATCATAATATGTTAATACTATAGCCAAAGATAACAGTTCATTTCTGCAGCTAAGAAAGCCATACTCGTGTACAATTATATTTCCGTCAAATATTTTTTTCATCCGGTTCTGTTATTATTCATACTTTTCTTACCGTTGCTAAATAGCATTTCCCTGGAATTTCGCCGCAACATTGCCTAGTGGGTAAAAGTGCGGCAAGGTCGTGAAAAGATCGCCGTGACCGATCAGATCATTATTTCAGTTTTCCACTGCTGTGGTATTTCAAAATAATACCACACTTTTTTGTATTGAAAAATGACTGGGCTATGGTATTATAATAAAATAATTATAATAATAATAATAACTAGAATAATAATAATAATAATAATACTACTACTAATAATAATAATAATAATAGTAATAACTAGTGATGTGCTTGAGCACAAATGGCGAGCGAGGCCTAAAGACTACCGTATTCATTCCAATTACAGCACCGCTCTAATAATAGAACCATCTGGTAACAACATTTTTTTCCAACACCAATCCAATTTTGTAATTAATTTTTTTTGTGTTGCTTAGCTAAATAGAACGGCCACGTGGACATTGGATCTCATAGTCGTGCATTGTGGTACTGGTATGGCTTCTACCACCACTGGACTCAGGCAGCTTTCTTTGATACCATTTTGTAAGAAAGAAGCAAAAAAAGGAAGTATCCAGCAGTACACTGCCCACTCCAATTGTACTGAATATTGGTGAAGAAGTAAAAAGACCAGTTGGAAGACCAAGAAAAGTTAACAAGGGGCCTCATGATTCTGCTAGTAGGTTGGTTGATTATTCCAGCAGCAGTGAAGAAGACAAGATTGAAGAGGTGGAAAAAAAAAAAACAACTGAAAAAAATGTATTCTGCTGGCCAGAAAAAAAAAAGTTGCTGATTATTCAAGGTACCATGGTATTCGTAAGGCTGCTAGGCATTTTAAAGTCAGCCATAGTAATGTCATTAGGTAGAAAAAAGAGCGTGTCACTGCCCTAACAAACGACATCACACCACAGGCGTGGTCAAGGTCGAAAGTTAAGTTACCCACCAGAGTTGGAAAATAAGCTTGTAGCTTGGATCCTTGAAAAGCGTGAAAGTGAATGTGCGCCAGTATCAACAAGAATTGTTAGGTGTAAAGCCAGTTCACTAATAAGCCCAGTGAACAAAAGTTTTAAAGCATCTGATGGGTGGGTGCGGAGATTTATGGAAAGGAATAATTTAGTATTGCAATGCACAACTCCATCAGTCAGAATCTTCCACAGGATCTGGAGGATAAGATAAAAGTTTTTCGTGCAGAAGTCTCTGCTATTTTTGACAACAGTGATTTTCCTCTTCAATTTATTTGTAATATGGATGAGACACCTGTTTATCTTGATCTCTTGCCAGGAAAAGTTGTGTCTAAGAAAGGTCGAAAAAGTATTAAAATTCGCACCACTGCTTCTGAAAAAAATCGAGTTACAGTTTACCTTATGCTGTGCTGCTTCTGGCAAGGTGCTGCCCTCATTCATTATTTTCAAAGGAAAAACTACAAGGAGTATAAAAAAAGTGACAATTCCAAAGGGTGTTGTGTGCACAGTTCAGCCAAAAGCATGGATGGATGAGAAGTTAATGTTCGAGTGGATCACTAAGGTTTGGATACCTTATGTAGGAAAAAATAGAGCACTTCTTTGCTTGGACACATTCTCGGCCCATTTAACTGAAGCAGTTAGAGAGGAATTTGCAAGAATTGGATCCAAGTTGCTCATTATTCCTGGAGGCTGTACATCAGTTTTACAGCCTTTGGATGTTAGCCTCAATAAACCATTCAAATCATACATTAGACGACAGTGGTATGAGCGAATGGTCAGTGAAGCTGAAATTGGTGCAGCAAAAATAACTCCTGCATCTAAAAGCACACTTATGGAATTGATTGCAAATGCTACTGACATCGTGGAATCGAATTCACAAGGTGTTGTGAAGTCATTCCAAGTCACAGGGATTCTGAAGAAGCCTGACTGCACTAGAAGTGATGCTCTGCAAGGTGACATTGAACTCCTAATGAAGGATGTGTTTGGTCCAGATCATATGGGCTATGTCGAGCCAACTGATGACCCATTTGCCGATTCAGAGTCAAGCAGTGAAGAATTGGAAGGTGATCAATTGCAAGATATTGTCTCTGATTATTCAGAACTTGATTATTCAGATATCAGTGATATGAATTCAAATGATGAATGTATAGCAAAGAGTCAAGCTAATAATTAACGCAATTTTAAAAGCAAACATTTAAATCACTAATATTCATTATTCCTCATATCAGTGTATATTTAAATATATTGTACAATCATCTAATGAAATAGAAGAATGAAATTGTTGATGTAAATTGGTTTATTTAGCTAAATTGTTGACATTATTTCAGCAATTTTTTTAATTTCTTGATTAGCTTTGGCTTTCCAATAAATGTTAATTTGCATGGGATTTCTAGCCCACCCTGAGCCAAAGGAGATCTTCGTTTGTTTCCATTCACCTCGCACAATATTTCATCATCATGTTCAAGAAAGTACCAGCATATCCTGGATATTTCCCTAGGAACATGTCCCACAACAGCTTCTTCCTTGTACAATGTAGCAACAGCAAATTGGTCTGCCTCATTTCCATTTTCTTGTGATGACTGCAGTCCTTCACCTATCTCTAGAGTCCAAATATTCTTATAAACGTGGTATCCTCGTATGGCACTGTCTATAGAGTACTCAAAAGCTTCTCCACTGTAATACGCCATTATGCACTTGTATGGTTTAGTCGTCAAAAGTGTCTGACTTCGTCCTAATTCCTTAGCTCCGCTCTATTTTAAGAACCAATCGAGTCCAACAATATTTTTTTTGCTCTAATAATCGACCATTTCCAAATTAGAATTAATTTTTTTTGGTGCTGTAATTAGAAAAAATATGGTATACTATTTTTTTATGAATGATTTTGACTTCTAACACTGAAGCTACTGAAAATAAGGTCCAGTTTTTAAATTACGCATACACTGTAAAGGGATTTCAGTACCATAGTAACAGCTCACTGCAACTGTTTGAATTGAAGGAAAAAACAACAACAAAACAATACACGTTATTTAAACGTTTTCTTTGTGATATTATTTAGCTAACTAGTGGCTGTCTGTTTAGTAAGTTTGGGACGGGGTCGACCACCGAACTAACACAAAAACGCGAGGGTCAAAGTACAAAATAGCCTTCCGTACGTCCAAACATATATATAAACTAGTGGTGCGCTCGAATAGCGCAAATGCATGGCGAGCGAGCAGACTCTTTTTACAGAAAAATAGGACAGAAATTACATCTAACTGTAGTGCACAGTGTAACCCTTTCCATTCTCAGTTAGCATCACAGAATCTAAAGTCTCTGATCCCAGACTAAACTAACAGAATTACCTGAATAAACTTCGAAAGCAGTGGCAAAGAAGCGCAGCTTGACAAAAACTTCACAATTGTTTCAAGAAGAGAGTAGCTGTAAACATTTTGGTTGAAACAAAGTTGCGTAAGGCAGTGCAGCAGGATTCTCCGCGCTCGTTAATTGAAAAAATACTGGAACTGTGAACGCTTTACCTAAAATACGTAATTAGAAGCGCAGGCGAAAACAGAAGTCTCACGTACCCCATAAAGAGATAAATAAAAATAGCGAAATCTCGATTGTGTTACCCCTGATAGTGTCTCGCTCGCTCGCCAAATAAACAAACATCCCCGCTTTTCAATTGTGTTACCCCTGTAAGTGTCTCTCTCGCTGTGCTCGCTTGCCAATAATAATAATAATAATTAATAATAATAATAATAATAAATAATAAAATAGTGAATTAAAATAAAATTGTAATTTTTTTAATAATTGTTAGAATGAAATTAACTATAATCTAAATGTAGTAATAAATTAATTTGAATAACATTAATCTCACTAACTTATGATAAGTATATCTGTCAACTGCAAGTACATACAGCTAATATTGGTTATTTTGGGTTCAAACTCACCCATTTTCATAGAGAGTCTCAAGCAATTGCTCTTGTGCTGGAGTACAGTGTGTTGTTACATCTTCATTGTTCTTCAAGTCCTTGACACCAGATTCAGTTTCTTCAGTTAAGTCATATTCCATAGAGGAATCTGCACTGCAACTGTCATCAGACTCGTTTCCATTCTGGGCCTCACTAGTATCATCTAGATTCTTGCTTGTTGGAACATCTGGAATGGGAATAGTTGTGGGATCAAATGGACACACACCAACTTTTCTGAAACCATTTATTATTGTGCCTGGTCGAATCGCTTTGTACCAAGCTTTAGAAAACAGGGAAGAGAATTGGTATTTGGTCACAACATGGCCCAGGTTATCTTGCATGTATCGATGGCAGACTTGAGACCAGTGCAATTTTAGTGGCTTGAAGAAACTTACATCGAGAGGCTGTGAGACATGAGTCGTATGGGGAGGTAGACAGAGAACCACCACACCTTGGGAAGCAGCATAACAAATGGTTTCTGGCTTGTAGTGGGAAGAATGGCCACCAAGGAGTAAAAGAACTGGACGAACAGGAGGAATGCTTGGAAGGAACAAATTTTTCATCCAATAAGAAAAAAGTTCCATATCCGTCCACCCTTTATCTGACATACCATACAATGTGCAAGGCACTTCACCCTTAGTCCACTCTGCCTTCAATCTTTTCCCTTCAAAGATCACCATGGGTGGTATTACTGTACTACTAGCATTGGCACATGCAAGTATAATTATTTGCATTTTATTTCCAGATGTTCTACAATGGACTTTTTTTGCTCCCTTTAGAGCAATAACTTTTGACGGCTTATGATCAAGTGGTAATCCAGATTCATCCGTATTATATATGCGATTACGGCAATTAAGCAAATTATGTGTAGTTAAAGTATTCATAAGAAGATCAAAGTAATTTTTCATTGTGGAGACAGAAACAGTGATTGCCCGAGGTTGAGCTAAGGCATCACCCTTACGAAGAGATAATGATGGCCACCGACGTATAAAACGCTGCTACCATCCTTTCCCTATAAAATCTTCAGCAGAGTGTTCCTTTTTACTATGTAAAAATTTGCGGACTATACCTATCACATCATCTCTGCTTTTGGGATAGCCAATGCTAGCACAAACTACAAGCCAGTCATTAAGTTCTTGCTCTTCTCTGTTGTCTACCTGATTTGGTGCCATGAATTACTCTGCCAGAAAGACGATCTTTAAGGTTGGTCTTGGGCACACCATACTCAGTAGCAGCTCTGTTGCAGCCCATGGTACCATTTTTTACTGCCTGCATAGCTCCCACCATTGATTCTTCAGACCACTAGTGTCGATACTTTTTTCTTGGATTGACAGGAGACTTAGTTGCAGTCTGACACGACTAGGAGGAAACCCTGGCAGGTCGTTTTCTTTTGTTTCCAGCCATCAGAAGACAGCAGGCAGCGTATAAACTGAAGTTGAACGAGACAACCACGCAGAAAGAAAAATGCCCGCTCCGCGCATGATCGCGAACTTCCGTGCATTAACGTACATTTCGGTATTTTCCCGTATACTAAACTAGTCGAAATCGGGTGGACTCGGTTGAAATATTAATGGTCGAAAATTGGTGCAGTCGATTTACGGTGCCTTACGCTAAGTCCCATAAATAAACCAATAGCTGGTGATGAATTCTCTTTCAGAATATAATGTAAATTAGACATGTTCCCAGTATGATTTCATATTATCTTTATTTACCCACCAGGCAGTGGTCATGAATTGTGTTGGGTTCACCCTCACTCTATTTTTAGGTCTCTCCCTCTCTTCTGCTCCACATTTCCTCATTTAGAATGTTTATATATTATCATTTGTGTTCCTCTTTCAGCTCGACTTCACTGATCAGTGTTTACTGGAGAACTTGAAATATATTGTGCAGGAAATAATGGAGCACAAAGGCACTCTGACAGAAGGTGTGGACTGATGTGTGATCTATTAAGTGTATGTGTGTGCATGTGTGCGTGCGCTGTGTGAGTGTGTGCATGTGCAGCATGCAAATATGTGTGTGCATAAGTGTGCTTGTGTTTTATATGTGTGTATACCTTTGCTTGCACTGGCTGACGGTGCCTGCTTAGTGCACAGGCATCCTGGCTCTGCCAGGTGCGCATGACCACCTAGCGATAGCAAGAGAATTTGTGCATTTTTTTTACACGTGTGTGTACATGTGTGTGTATGTAAGCAATATTTCTCTGTTCATACGTGTGTGAGGTATTTCTCAGTTATAACTGCTAATATTTTAGACTGTGTGCAGCCTCCATACCGAATATATATCTCAAAGATTGGGAATAATGGCACATGGCTGGTGTGCTGATTGTATAATATTGACACCTAGCTTACAATTAGCTACATTATGAAATGTGGCAGACATATGGTTCGCACCCTTGAATATTCCGACAGTTTGAAGATTTGAAGATGCTAGTCCTCAAGTTTTATTAGAAGATATTCAGAGTGAATGGGAAGAGAGATATAACTATAAGCTACATGAATTGTGCTGCCTTTGTCATTTCATTAAATACACTCAATCCCCTCTGATCCGTGCACCTTGGGACCTGAGGGTGTCTGTATTTTCAGAACTGCCTGTTAATCAGGGAAAGATTTTCTCCAAATACGCATTAAACCAACATTTTTCAATAAAGTTTCAGGATATTTAGAGCACAGTCCTCTTTCGCTTGCAATCCTCACTAGGCTTCTCTTCAACTCTCTGGAACCAGAAATAACTGGCTTGCGCTGCCGTGATTGGTAATAGTCATCAAATTAGCAAGGTCAGAATTGATTAACTCAGTGTCCAACTGGTGCCCGGTGAAGAGGCGTGCCATAGTTGAGGCGTCTGGACAAGGGAATCGAGTATAATCCCTATCATCAGTAACCATTTCAGTTACCTCTATTTTTTCTGGAAGCCAAAGTGAAGTTTTTAGCACTTCACTGAAGTAGGAACGTGTTTTAGTCATTTGGTAGTTAACATTTCTTAGAGGTGATCAATACAACTGGTAAAGTGCTTATGATACACAGTATTCAGCAATATAAATGGTGAAGTCTACCCAAAGCTTACCAACATTTCAAGACCAGCAATTTTTTTTACTCCAAAACATCCAATTCATTATTCTATTACATGCATTATTGTGGTGATGCACATACATACCTTTCTTTGTTGTGTTGTGATTGTGTTTAGATAAGTTCCTGAAGCGACTGACTCTCTCCTCTCAGCATGGACCAGGATTGGATATATTTTGTAGTGATTTTTATCATGAATGATTTCACAGCAACTTTCTTAGATTATTATATTCAGTTCCATCAAAAGTAGTTCATCAATAATTTTGTCAATATGTAATAGTTAGAGCATAAGCGCTTGGGTACTGGTGCATTTAGTGCACTAAATCCACCAGTACCTAAGCGCATGCTCTAACTATTTTAGATCCCGTTTACCCACCAGAGGCCTACCCAGTTTCCACTAGCAACTTTGTTTATCAGCATTTTCGGTGTCAAGAGAATTCTTCGGCCCAAAATTAAAATTCAATTAAAATTCAATTGAAGCGGCCAGAAAGTTTACTATAGCAAGTTTACTTTAGCATTGTAGCTGCCAGCTGTTATCTCCAGATCTAACTCTACCTGGGCTGCTCTGCAGTAAGCAGTAAAGCAGCTAGCTATGGTAAATTCCTGTGGTACCAGAGCCGCAGGAGAGTTATATGATAGGGCTGGTCCCGTATAGTGGATATGAGAGGGTAGTAGACCCTCCCATATCCGGCCTCACATAACCTGCTCCCTGCTTTATCCAGCCTATTCTATTAAACTAAAACTCAAAAATAGCAATACCCCAAGGGTTGTTAGTATGCACAGTTCATATACCTAAAGGCAAAAAATAGTGCACACTTACCAAGTTAGTACACCTAGTAACAATATAGCAATGGGTTCTAAATG
>WLWD01006075.1_pt1 | contig 86730 bp, 84 predicted proteins | sample 6712731 | NCBI WGS metagenome assembly WLWD01 (sample SAMN12718690, study PRJNA576275) | sponge metagenome | isolation source: marine sponge | host: Mycale hentscheli | place: New Zealand: South Island, Marlborough, Capsize Point | collected 2014-11-01
ACATGCACACATATTTGTATCAAATCCACTAATTGGTTTTTTCCTGGGTGTAATTAGCACACGCACGTGTGTATTGATTGCTAAGGTAACCTGAAGTCACCCCCTCCCCCCATATCACAGAGCATGTCTAAGCATTGCCTAAGCATGTTCACCTGATAAGATGTGTTTGTCCATAACATGTACATGTATCATTCATTACTTCTACATACGCACACACATACACGTATGTTTATTTGCAGGATATCTTGAAGGACATCCTCCCTCGGCTGCGTGTGAACATGGAAGTGGCTCTGGACTTGTTTGGCATTCAGTTCAGAAATGCAGTCACTAAGGAATGCTACTGGCTGCAGCCTGGATACCCTATCCTGGTAATGGTCTGATGTAATTGTGATATTATAAATAGAAATTATGAAATTTAACCGCTTAATTTTGAGCCCTGAGAGATTCCAATGCAATGTTAAATGTTGACTTATCTTGACACACTCATTCAAACAAAGTGACCTGCTTGCAGTTGCCGAGGTAACTTCTCTTTCTCTCTCTCTCTCTTGAAATGACTTGATCACTTGAGTTCCTTTTGAAGCCATCCCTCTATTCTTCTTTCTACTCGGTGCCCTAATTTTGTGATTTACTAATCTCACTGAAGTAAATACGGCAGTGTTTGTTCTGGGGATTTGTGAGCTAATTTTTAATTTAATTAATTCTATGCTATCACCTGAATCACCCAAGAATGTCTTGACAAGTCACAGTTGGAAATTTGGAGAGAATCATATTTGCCAGGAGAAGACATGGTTTGAATACTTCCTCAGATGCTAATTAAAAGGGTGCACTATAGCGGGGAAGAAAATCCCAAGTGTATTTCCCCACTGTTTTCCTAACATTTCTTTTCCCCCTCCCAACCTTCTTCCTTTTTTTTCCTTCCCTGGATCGATAGAAGCATTCAACTTACAAGCACAGCTTATCTATTTTAGTACAGTCATATGGGGGTGTGTTTCTCCTACACCTGGATAACTTCTGCACTTAATAAAAGTATTTGAGTAGAAGCACTGCTGAAGTGATACATATGCTTGTTGCAAGTACTTTTGTTATCAAGACTAGAAGCTGAAGGAAGTTCCTGAAGATGACCTTTGCTCTATGGAATGACTGGGTATAGCAGAAGAAGAATTTTGGTTCATTTTGAAGATAGTGTCTCTGATTGGAAATGCAAGATATTTTGGCACATGTGCAGCACAGGAATGCTGTTTACTGTTGATGAGTCTGGGGTTGAAGTCATGGCAACAAACATGGCAGCAGATTACAATAATGAGTGTCCGTTGCCATGGTGCTGCATTTTTTTTAAAGCAAGATTGAATGACCGGATTTAATTGGTATTTGGGTATGAAATGCGAGTCTGTGTTATGCCAGGGTCTGTGGAGAGATGTTGGGTGTGTGTGTGTTCTAGCAACGGTTGACTACGGTTGGTATGGGCATTTAAGTAGAACCTCACTGTATGTTTTGATAGTTATTCTGTTGCTGTATTAGCTCATAGCTTTCCCTGTAAATTTAATAAGCTCTGCATACCAGGAACTGTAATATACTTTTTGATTTTCTTTTTATAATTCCATATTAGGAAGAGAATTGAAGGTCAGAAGTTGAGAGATTTGAAAATGAGTACTCATTAGTAGTTGGCTTCAAATTATGTCAGGGGACCTTTCATCTCTCTTACCTAATTTACTCTACAACCCACTCATTCGTCCTTATGACAAACAACCCCTGGGGCAAATTAATCATTTTAATGCTAGTGGCGTTGTTAGCCCAGACGTAGAGCGTTATTTAAATGAAGGTAGCTTCAATTGGCACAGACTACCATTGGGTAAGAGGTCTTTTGTGGAGGAAGTCACATGCCTGATGATTTAAAGTTATACATTATAGGGTTCTGCAATAACTGTAGATTGATTGCTTGTTAACAGCCAAGCACTAAGGCACGTGCATCACAGCATGCATAGCTCTGTTTGCTTAGTGTAATAAACTTCATAATCCTTGTTACATCCTATTCCAGTTGTAGATATCTAGTTCCTATATTCAGACTGTTACGGTCTTTCCTCTTCTCAAAAATTACACAAACCCAGAATGTTGTTACTGAGTTCATGCTTACCTGCACAATCATCAGAAGAGCTGCTTCTTTGCATAACACATTTGTATTTATTGAAAATGCACTGAGTCAGAATCGAAGCTAAGTGAGGTGTTTACAGTGCGGGCAGCAGGAAATGTGTGTGTGTGTGTGTGTGTGTTCATTCTGTTAGGTATTTGTGTGGAGTAATCGGTGAGTTATATCTTAAGTTCTCTCTCAAGCTAGCCATATGGTTCTGTTTGATAATACATGGCAGTGCTTATCAAGTCACTTCGCGGTTCTTTTGGTTCAGAGTGGCTGATGCACATTTCAAAATCTTGTGATGGTCCACTTCTTAAGATTTGTGGAATGCTTTTGAGTTGGTCCATTCCTCTTCACATGCATGTAGAAGGCTTTTTTTTTTATAGAACATCTGCCATATTTATTAGCTACAGGTAGGATTGTTTTTTTTAGTCCAATGTCCAGCTACTTTTCTCTCAGGTGTCAATCAGTCATCTGTAGTTCTAGTTGAGTGACATAGCAATGGATGCGTGCTGTGGACCCTTTTTGAGTGTGTCATAGATATCTATTTATAGATTCTGATCATAGTGTGTAGAATGACTTATCCTTCATAAAAAGTGTGTGTGTGTGTGCAGCAATTAGTGCATGAGTACAGTTCAGAGTCGTCAGTGGCAGAATGGCAGTTCTTGCTGTTGGTTAGAATTCTTCCCAAGACCCCACAACACATCAGTGACGTGGACCCAATCTCTTTCCAGTACTTCTTTGACCAGGTACGTACATTTATGCATACGTGGGTGGGAAAAGGGTGGAATTGGCAGGGTTCTATATAGTTTGGGGGGGGGGGGGATGGCGAGGAGGCTCCCCCAAATTTCCCAGCTTCCCCCCCCCCAATATTTGCACGATGTGTGCAATATGCAGTTAGGCTTAACCCAAAATACAACATTTAGTTTCATGCAAATTACTCTCACTGATTCAGAAGTTGTTGTTGTTGTTGTTTACAGTATGTATTATGTTAGACCGTGCTTCATGTTGTGTGCTCTTGCTGCCCTGCCCACTTAGCTAGATCACTACATATCTAAGTTATTGGATTTTAACCGCTATGCGAGTGATGGCATCTTTATGTAGGATAACAGAGACTTGACGATGTGTAACCAGTGATGTTGACGATGCCTTACCTAATTTTCATTGATAGCCGATGATTTCATTTCCTGTCTCAGGTGCTACACCAATACCTGTCTGATGACAACATCCTGGTGGAGAATGACATGGCAGTGAAGCTGGGATGTCTGGAACTGAGAAGATTCTTCAAAGATATGCCACACGCTGCACTCAAGAAGAAAGAGAACTTCACTATGCTGGAGTACGTCACTCACTCCCACACATATTCACACACAAACACACAAGTATTTACACCTTATGGTACACAGGTGGGGGTTACATGTACGTTGTACTAAATTTGAATATTTTTTTTTCCATAAGAATGTTAATTTAAATTTAGAATGAACTGCCAATTGACTGATGATGATGATTGTGAAAGTAGTGTAAATCATTTTGTATTTTGGCATGTTTGTGGTGTTTGCACGTGCTCATTGCCTGCCATTCACTTACTCTTTCATTCTAATCGCAACATCTGGCATTCATCTTCCTTTTGAGTGGCCACTATTTGTCTCTGCTGGGCTATTGTTATTTTTTTAATTCTAGTGAGGATATGCTTTCAAATCGTCTCCTTCAGTTTCATTTGACATTGGATGAGAAATTAGTTTTGAGCGTGCATGTGTCTTGCTAATTAATATAACATTGTGAGGCTAGGCGGGAGTTGTGTGTGCGTGATTGTTTGTGTGTGTAGTGTTTCCATGGGGTTTCTTGCCCTCTTATTCATTCACAAGCAGTAGTTTTCAAAATGGCGCCATTGTTCACCTCAGCCTTTACTTTCATTGTTTGTCCACCTAACAACTCCCCCAGTCCATTCAAGAGACCCCATGTCTCTCCATCAGCACTATCCTCCGCTCATCTTCTGTTGGGCTATGTTTACTCACAATCTTGTTGTCTTTGTGTTTGTGAAGGAAAGAGATAGGACTAGAGAAGTTCTTCAAGCGCAGTCTTCTCCAGACAGTGCGTAGGAAGCCTCTGCGGAACTTGGTGCTGGCGGCCTTCAAGGAGTACGAACATGTGACCACGGAGAGCTGCATGTTTCAGTTCTTCAATGTCCTCTCAAAATTTCACCGTATCGATGAAGACTTTTTTGTCAACTGTGCTGTTGGAGTGAGTGATGTTTGTTTGTGTGTGTGTATGTGTGTGTGTTTAGGAAAGCTATTTTTGGCTTGTTGTTGAGGAGGTGAGTGTTCCTTGTGTGTTTAGCTTCTTTTGTGAAGACACTATTTACATCTGCTGTTTTTATTGCACAAGCTAGATAGCTATCGATGTATTGGTGCCTACGGTATAATATAGCTTATGAAGAGGTTTGTGGTATGTGATATTTCCAGGTACATGTAGTTTTGCACATCTTGTATATATTTTGTCTTACAAAACACTTTTTTTCCCCAATTATTGGAGTGTTTCTTTTTGTCTTTCTTGTGTTTGTTGTCTGTAGCTCAATCCATCCTTACCATTCAATTCTATTATCTTTGTGGGTCCTAATTGTAACATAGAGTACCAAGACAACCTCAAGGAAGTGAGTGGCTACAGCTGTTGCTGTTGCTGTTGTTGTTGTTGTTGTTGTTGCAATTGTTTCCTCAAGAATTCAAACATTTAGGTGGAGTGAAATCTATAGTTAGCAGTTTGGTAAAAAGTTTGCCTTCTGTGGACACTATCATTGTATAGAGTAAAGATGGTGCATTTGTGGAACATTTTGTTTAAACTTTTGCATTTTGTAAAATGGTCATGGATGCCTGTTTGTTTGCTTGTATTGTGTGTTGTTTTCCAGCGTCGATTTCTTGCGGCATTTATGGACATTCAGGGAATATCTTATGAAACTGAGATGATGGAAAGGGGGAAGATCATACTGGAACTCAGAAGTAGTCCGGTAAGGAATCATCACTGAAAACTAGCGTTTAGGCATGTTGTGTGTTGCACATGTGTGAAGCATTGGTGTGTGTGTGTGTGTCTACAGGCTGTGGTAATCCATACAGCACATCTGGTAAGGGCTATAGACATGGCGTCTCTTATTGACTCCTACTGTATCGTGTACACTGAGAACCATCATAGCAGACTTACTGGACTCAAGAGATTCTCTTCTTCCAACATGTAAGAAGGCAATTGAATGGGTAAAGGTCGTCAAGTACACTTACTTTTGTTCTGTTGGCATTAACTGGAGTGTGTCAGACTAATGGTACAGTGTCATTGCACTTTAACAGTTTTTCACCCTTTACCTTTCCAGGTCAGATGGCGTTTATAACACTATTGACGAGTTGCGGTCGCAACAGCCCATGTCTGGCCACCCTTTACCAGGAACACGGCCATTGTCTTACTCTGCGTTCAGGTCCTCCTCCGGTGCAGGTGAATATTCCAGTGTCCCCGGCTCAGAATATTCAGGTAATGATTGGCAGTATGTGTGTGTGCTCGTAGCAGGTCTCAATTTTAATTAGCAGAATATTGAGAAATTAATTTAAAAATTGGTTTCTCCGATTAACTCCATATTAAAGTATTCACCACTAAGTATTATTGATGAAATATAAATAATCACTTCACTTTTTTTCCCCTCAGCCTTCTTATGTTCATTAGATGTATTCTCTCTTTTTGCTTCTTTTAAACAATACAGAATTCAAAATAATGTTTGGCTGTCTCCAGGCGATCAATCAATCCCAATGACAGCCAAACTTTTTTTTATTTTGTTTGCTTAAAAGAAGCCTATGAAGGAGAGAGAATACATTTTATAATAGTTTCAACTGAGAAAAGACTCATTAGTGATGTTTAAAGTGTGTGGGTGGGGGAATATTTATTTATGTGAATGGAGCGTGCTAACTGTATTGCTGTGTAGCTTGTTATGTTGTAGAGTTTCAGGTAGCAACAAGCTCGTTTGTTGTTAGGTGTGACATGCATGAGTTTTAACCTGGCAACGGCTAACTGCTAGATGTGTATTATTCGTTTGATGCAGGAGAATATTACGAGTCTATTGGCTTAGTAGTATTTACATGATTGTCATAATATGGCCTATCAGATGAGAGATATTTCTGGTACAAAAAAAAAAGTAATAAATATATTGTGTACTGCGTGTCTCAACAACATATTAGCAATGTTATAATTTGGGAGAATGAAATAACCCAAACATAATAACCCAATGTGGAGCACGAGTGATATGGGGAAATACTGCCCAAAACAAAGTCCTGTCTGTTTACTTTAATGCCTTTCCTATGGGGCAACAGTTATAGGACACAGTTCAGTACACAATAGCTATCTTTCTTACAGTCGTCTGATATTTCTGTGGACTATTTCATAATTTGTTGCTATTGCAATGCTCTGTGTGTGGCTTGTGTTGTTGTATGCATTGCTGAACTATTTGATGGTACGAATTTCCTTATTGCTCTCTCTCTGTGTGTCATTAATGAATAATTCATGACTGTATCTGTCCTTATTCTCATGTTATGGGCATACAGTGCTGTTAGCGCTACAATATTTTTTGTTGCAAAATTAATCGAATATTTGCAGTAAAGGCACTTGAATGCTGAGGTCTGTAGTGCTTAGGACGGAGCAGACGAATGTGCATGTCAGAACAGACAAATGTGCATGTTGAACGTGATCCGACATATAGACAAGGAAATCGTGAAATGAATCTGAAGCCTTGTCATGGTTCAAACAAGAAGAACAACAACTCTTCCTTCCTGGTATCACTGGAGGAATGTTGTCTTCATCAGCTTGACGGGGGCAGAATGTACACGTGTGCATGCCTGTGTTTATGAACCATGGCTGAATGAGTGATGCTTCAGGTGTAAAAGTCCCAGCAACATATATGTGTCATGGTAACAGGGTCTTTTAGATGAAAGGGAAAGCAGGTGGATTCCATGGCACATCTTACATCACTGCAGACAACTTCTTGGTTGCGCACAAAAAGAGCTGTATGAATGGCAGACCTGGTGTAGTTTTACTGAGAAATTGTTTTTATACAGAATTTAAATTCATTATTATGAACTCTCTACAACCCGAAAATAACTTTTTTTTTCTCCCTTCTTTTTGTTCTTATCTTGTTCTTTCCTTCTTTTATTTTTATTTATTTTTTTTTTTTTTGATGTGAAATCCTGTGTGCTGGATTCTTACCTACGTACACTTATAATACTGTATGGGGCCATGATTGGAGAGAGAATCTTGGAGGATGACTACCACTCACATTTTAAACCTTTTACTCATCAGTTAGCTTTTCCATATTACGAGTCAGCACACACACACACACTGCCTTCTCTCCAGAGAGCACGTCACCCATCCATCTGTTGACACTGTCCTGACAGTGATATAAATACACTATCACCCAACTCTAGTACACCTTTAACAATTCCAATCTGCACCACATGATGTGATTGATTTATGCCGCATCAACACATTAACTGCCGTTTGTTGAGACTAGCTGGTTCTGCTGTATCAACATCTGCGTCTTGCTCAAATGCCACGAGAACTTGACGGGTGAAATATTTCAGAACGTGTTGCTGTCCACAACAGCATACAATAAACTCTCTCAAGTGTAGAAACTTCAAAAGACATCCCAAAATGTCATTTCATCACTAGTCAATTAAGAGAGAACACTGGCTACTTGGACTTTGGGGAGGTATTAGGGCACTCCTAAATATCTGTCTTAAGTTTGTGGCAACACATCAAAGTTGGGTTGATATAATCACTAGAGGGGTGGTTGGGTTTTTATTATTTTAGGATGATTCTATTACAGGTTCAGGCAGGCTGTGCTGTGGATGACTTGGCTAATGAACCAGGTGTGCCGAATCAACCAATCCACACACTCTCACACACACTATAGGATCTTTACAGCCAAGCTTGCACATTGTGTAACATTTTGAAATGATGTCAGGTGTATTAACTTTTCCAAGTTAGGTATGGAACATGTCTTGTCTCTTTGCTGTTGAAGATGGCATGAAGTAATACATTGATAATGGATGTTTGGCTGGGGACAGTCTTTCATTTCCTAAAAAAGAAACCATCACAAGCTAGTGATCACACTACAGAAGACAGAGAGTGTGTGTGTGGACAAGGTTCCTGAAGGAAATAGTGAATATTCTTGTCCGCAGCTTGGAGGCCATATTTATGAGAAATGGACACCAATCTTGTACAAACAAGATTGCTTATTAGGTTGCCCAATGATTTTTCTTCACAGCTGCGAGTTGTTGTTGTTATTGTTGATGTTATTTTTGTTGTTGTTGTTTGATGATAATCTTTTCATCCTCTTAGAGTTATACAACCCACACAGCGGTTACCATCTCGCTTTCTGCTGGCATCAATAACTTCATTGTGTCTACTATATATAGTAAATAAGTCTCTGCTTTCTATTTGGCAGCATTTGATGTTCTTTGCTTATTCTCATCGCCTGCACGAACCACTGGCCCATTTTCCCACTACTGGCACATGTGGAACTGAAAATGTTTCAACTCTTTGGAGATGGCCAGTGGTGTCTCCAATCTACTCCTCCTAGTCATATTCCCATGATTGTCCTGATAGTGGTGGTGTGTTGGGGAGGATCAGGCTGTGTTTTTAATTTAAACTGTCTGGCTATGCAGTTTACTTGGCTAGTTTTTCTGATCATGTTTTGTATGAGGTCCAAGTTTCTTCAGGCAAAGGTCATTCATTAGCCAGTTGTGTGTGTATATATAAGCTCACTGCCACATGCTCATGCTCGATGAATAACTGTGGCTAACTGTGGTGCTGCATGCACATTTTGGAATGGCAGACTTGGAGTGCTACCTTTAATAGCACCACAAGTAAGTTGTCTTTAATTTAGGTATGAACCAGAGTTATGCAATTTTATCAGTCAATTACTGTATATGCTTTTACAGAGACCATTAATAACCGGAAACAAAATTGTAAAACTCCACCTACAGTGCGGTGCATGCGTAGACGCGCACGGTTTTGCAGTCGTTGCAGAGCTCCTTTCTAAGCAACATACCAATATTTTTGTAGTTGTGTATTTTTTTTTGGCAGTAGACGCCGTAGAATGCTCTCCTTTGTCCGAGTACATGGTATGTCATAAACGAGTAATTTTCTAGTTCGAATTTGGGTCTAGTTACCTTTAGTGTCTGGGCTATAAGGCGTGCCAGAGGATAGCTCCTGCCAGTATGTCCAAAATAGCGTCAATGCTGAAGGCTTTGAAGCGAGACAAAAAGAGCCAGAGCTCTTTCGATGAAGCTGCACCAGGATCGAGAAAGAGCAGGACTAGCGTTTTGGATGGCGAGAGCTTCGTGTTCTTGCCGGGGGACGCTGGAGTTCGCGGCGACCGAGAAATGTACTGGGGCGAGATCATCAACGACGAGAGCTTCCCTGCTTCTCAACGACGAGACGCTCGTAGGAGAACCCACATTGGCTTGGAGTCGGACAAAGGGATGCAAGAAGTTAATCTGGTGATAAGAACTCGTTCGGAAGTTACAGAAAAGGACGAAAAGATTTTGCTCAATGGGAAAGTGTACAACAGAAGGTACTCTGGATCTTTAGTGAATGCCAAGAAAGGCATGGAGGATGAAGATGGAGGACCAGTGATTAGAGACTATGCATTTTTACTGACAAATAACAATGAGAAGGCACCAAGAGACAGGTATGTGTACGACAGATTAGTACGAGCTCCTCTGCAGCCAAACTCTTCCCACTCGTCTCAGCCCAGGAAAATGACTATTGTGACAACAACAGACAATCAATCGAAAGATGATCGTGAGAGATGCTCCTTGAGGAAAACTGACTTGACGGCAAAGCTGAAGGGTCCAGTAGACAGCGCACGACTGCAAGTGGCCAATCAAAACACAGGTAAACAGCAGGGCAGACCTTTCTCACTGCAGACAGATGCTCACAATTATTCCGACCTGGAATGGTTCGGTACCATTGCTGGTTCAGAGTACGCCTTTCCGCCAGACGCCGTCAGCTGGGAGCTGCGTCTTGAAGGTGAGTGGTGAAGCGATCAGGTGTAGGGTGATTGCAGTTGCGTTCACAGCACTGTGTGAGTCGTATTTTAACAAAGGAATTTATGGTAATGCTAGTTATTGGCGGTGATCACATGATTCTCTGAAATTATAGTTGGCACTTCAGACTGATCTATCGATTTCTGTGGTACACTTAATCAGTGGACTACTAATTATTTTCCATTTGAGAGTTGTCTGTTTGACCATGTTAATCAACTGTGTTAGCTTCATGTTATTTGGTATTGTTTGCACACTGCCCATCTTTTAGGAATGGCATGTTTTTAGTGTTAAATGTTTGAGTTCCAATGGAGCTGCAGATAATAGAGCTGGATTCTAACAGACAAGATTGAAATTTGATGGTTTATCTAGACCTAGACCATGTTAAACAAGTAAAGGTTTGTGCTGTCTATGTTAAGTCACTTGACACTATTCACAATTAGATCATTAACATCTCTAGTTTGAAACCACATCAGAGGAGGGAGTCTTGTTTAGATCTCAATCTCTACCATGGACTTATCATAGCTATATTTGTGATAGTTGAGTTGGTGAGGTTGTAGAGTTGATCTTTTGACAAAAGTTCCTAGTAGTGAAAGCTTCAGAGCACCGGTTCATTTGTGTTGACTGGTTGACTGGTTGTGTAGTTGTGGTTGATTAGATTCTCCACGGTAGCTCCACGCTCTTGACTTACTTGTAGCTCCAGCTCTTGACTTGTAGCTCCAGCTCTTGACTTGATGATTGATTAAGCTGGAGTGTGCTTGTGGTGGTATAACAGTGGTCCAGCTACAGTACTATCCTGTAGCTGCTGCTTGCCTGGTCAGTCTGATAGTGTAATTATGGCTGTGTTTATAGCACCCAAGAATGTGGTGGGCTAGTAATAGAATTAGTTGCTGGTTCTGGTAGTGGTTGGCGGTTGACTCAGTTGAAGGTGTGGCAGGGTTATTGTATTAATGGATGTCTTTCAGCTTTATCCCTGTGGTTGATTGAAAGCAGCTGGTCCAATTAGGAATGCAGACATCTTAGGAATCTGGAAATTTTTCTGATTTGGTTGGGTTGAACAGTTCAGCAGTTCATTTGGGAAACCATTTTTATTTGACCCCCTAGGGAACATTGAATGACATAATGAGTTGGTGTCTACATTTTTTAGATGAATATTTGTCTGGTGAATGAAATACTACAATTCAAACTATTTATATATCATGTTTTATTTCCCTCCAATTTCTATTGGCTGTCTTAAGTGTTATCAGTATGTCTTTTCCTTGCTGATGAGTTTCCTTGTGGTACTGTATGTTCTCAAGCCTCCAGTTTTCCGTTTTTGTTAAATTTTTAAGGTGATTTGTTTAGTTAAATGAGTCGTTACTAGTGAAAAGACAAACTGCAAAAAATGCCACATCATTGTCTTTAGGCCTATGCCACACTTCTAGGCTCGATTATTACTGCACAAGAGAAAGTTGTTAACAGTTTGTGTTTAATTTTGTAGAAATACTTCTCACTTGCGGTGTGAAAGGATGCACATTTCTCACTTATCGTACTTGATAATGGAATCTCTCTTTAAACGTGTCTTTGAGGTACGGGAAGAACCGAGTTTTTAAGAAGGAGTGACAATTTGTGTGCGCGCGTGTGTGATCGTTTGTTGTTTACTGATGTTTGTGGCGTGGTGATTGTGTGTGGGCGTACCTACTGCTTTAGGCTACACATGCATGTGCATTGACGTGGCGATGGATGGTGGTAGCAAGCAGTGTGTTGTGTTAGTACGCACACAAATTACATAGTCCACCTCGTTGAAAGACAAACCTTTTCAGGCAACACTAAGCTAGTGCTTTTTGCTAAATTAATTGACAATCCTTCATTTTGTGTTTCAGTTCTGATAGTATTTGTTTTCGTACTAAAGTTCATAATCTTTGCATATTTCTGTCAGCCAGTTTTGTGGGAGGTCCATAGCCCATTGTTCAAATTATCTTTGGAATAGGTCGAGTGAAGATGTTTTCAACTTGCTGCTTTTGTTGAACTCTCTTTTGCTTCAATTAAGCGCACTTCACCTTCACAAGGAACAAGAAAAGGTTCGGTGAAGGAGAGTGCCAAGTCTGAAGTAAGGTCGAGTGTTAGTACAAAGAAAAACAGATGCAAGAGCCTTCCATTATGGAGTCATGGATACTGTTTGATTAGTGATGACACTCAGTTCATGTAACCGAGTCTAAGAGCTTCCCATTATCTCCAAGTGAATGCTGCCCGATATTGACGTGTCCTAATTGGTCCTCTCTTTACTTTCTGTCCAGGAGTTTCTTATGTACAAGTTAAGATTGCTTGCCTGGTGGTAGTTGGGCAGTTGTTCCCGTACATATCTATGCATGCAGTTGTTCTAGCCAGAAGGTGTGTCTGTCTGGCATGAATATCATGGCATTTATCTCCGTTTGTGTGTGTGCAACTATTTCCGTGTGCGTGTGGTGTCTGTTTCCATATTGAATGTGCTATCGAACAGGAACAGGAACAGGAACGAGCCTGTAGTTTCAAAATGTCCCACATCTTCTAATATGTTGTATTTCTGAATTACCCACAATGCAGCAATGTTTTTTTGTTGTTGTTTTTTTTTGTTGTTTTTTTTGTTGTTTTTCACTCGGAGTTATACTAGCAGCTACAAATCTTCAGAATGTTTTTGAGTGTCCACGTACATTTGGAGTAATTTTTTTGTTAATTTTTTATCTGGGTCTGGTTGGTACGTATAGCAGATGACTGTAAGTTCAATGACTGGAGAAAGAGAGGCTCAACTCGGCTGTGTAAGTGTAGTCGTGGTGGGGAGTAGACATGATGATGATGACGATGATATTGGGTATCAGTTGACCTGTGTCACAGGACTGCTCCACGAGAGTTTGTGGCCTCTCTAAGAAGTTGCACATGGATATGTTGTAATAATTCTTTTGAGGATTACAAAAGACATTTTCTTGAAAGGATTTCTCAAAGCATTCATTTTTTCATAGTCAGAGAATATTACTGACGGGTTATCCAACAGTAGCCGACTATCTCACTACTACCATCAGTCCCTGTGAGATGGTGACACTAGCCGACTATCTCACTACTACCATCAGTCCCTGTGAAATGGTGACACTAGCCAACTATCTCACTACTACCATCAGTCCCTGTGAGATGGTGACACTAGCCGACTATCTCACTACTACCATCAGTCCCTGTGCGGTGGTGACACTAGTTTTGTATCAACTATCAACTAGTATTCTCTTAGTCCATTGATTGACAGTGAATTGCTTGATGCTGTCCAGCATTTCCTATGCAGAATGGCTTCAAGTTTTGTGACATTCTCCTGTTTACACATCATCAGTCGCTCTTGGAGGAGGTGACGATGCCAATGCTACTGGTGTTCTTATCTTCTTGTGTGTGTGTGTGTGTGTTTGTGTTTGTTATGGCCATCAAGTACAATTGGTCGCCTTATCGTGTCTCCAATCAACTCAGTCCTTGCGCTGCGTCTGCTTGCTAGATGGACTAATATGTACATTCTCTCTCTTGGAATGAACGAATGTGGGCGTGTGTTTGTTTGTGTGTGCTCCTTGTTTTTTTGTTGCGTGGCTTCAGATATTGTTCTGCTATTCGTGTTAGTCTGCACTCCATCAGGAGAAGACCCAAGATTACTGACCCCTTGAAGGGATTCTTGTATGTGTGAAGTTAGAACTTCATTTGTGATAGAACCATTGTATGAAATGTAGCAAATTGTACCACTATTTGTGCAAGTTTGCTTTTTATTATTAAAATTTTTATTTTTCTCCTCATCCCTGGTTGTGGTGTAGATGCCGATATGTATGAGGTTCTGCCGATGAAGGGTTATCGTCAAATAGCCCCTCAGGATCTGTTGCTGAGAGACAAGATTGGAGAGGGCCAGTTTGGAGACGTTCACAATGGCTTCCTTTATCCAGGGGTAAGGAAGAGGGTGTGGTGCATGAGGTCACATGATTAGAATGGATACAATGTATGTTGTTTGTTGGTATTCTGAACTCAACCAGTGAACCTCCTAGGAATGAGATAATAGGGGTTTGATCATGGAGTTATAGAATGAATGAATGAATACTGCATGAATGAATGAATGAATACTGCATGAATGAAAGAATGAATGAATACTGCATGAATAAGGTATCCATCCTCTGGAAGTTGACATTTAGAGTATTGCATATATAATATGATTAGCGAACATCATATCACTTTCAATTGTATTCCACTAGTCTGCAGTTTCTACCCACCTAGCAACACACACACACACACACACTGATCCATTCTATGCAACTATTGGTAGTTTTTGTATCTAGGCAGAACATTGTGTTGTTTAAGCCGTACGTACCGAGTGATTGCCCGTGTTTTGGAGTGCCGGCTTGTCTGATGAATGCCTTCTCCCCCTCCCCTCCTGTCCTGTCTCTCTGATAATCCCACTCAAGTATGGGGCGTGCTATTGTTACTTGTGTGTAGGATGATTACTCCATTGAAGACTGAATAGGAAGATCTTCTATATGTGCTATGTGTGAAGTTCCATTTATAGGATGGTGTATCTGAGGGCTAGAGAGAGAGAGAGAGCAGGGGGGGGGGGGGGAGAAGGAGAGGTTTCGGGGTATAGACCAGCCTTGTTAGTGACTTGTGTTTGACCAGCTAGCTGGCCCATGTTTTATGTAAAGCAGAAATCTTGCATGTCGGTGAAGTAAAGGGAATTTTAGTGGACAACTAGTAGGGAATTGCATTTCCATTGCCACTTCAAGTGGACTGATGTTTGCATTCAAACAAGGAACTTGTCATCTTCCCCTCATTAAAGCTCAAGTAGATAATACAACTTTTTTCTGGTACTTAATGTCTTGCACACCTTGTATGTATCGGTAAATTTGTTCAAGGAAATATTCCCGGCTACTCTTTCTCTGTGAACTCCTGGCAGCACTCACCCTCCAGACGTATCTCACTGTTTATGTATAATAGAGTTTATCTGTCATTATTATCAGCTTAGTTTGACTAACTCCTGAGCAACTTTGCAATAACATTAGCACAAGAGATTGGTGTCGGCGATGCAGTCAGAGGGATACAAAGGTAAGAGTCTTCGTCATCACTTCAACATGCAATCAGTGAGAGTTCCTTCATCCTGGCCCAAACACAGCTATTGAGTTTCTCCTTTCCCTTGAACTTTCCTTGTACCTTCATCGTTCACGTTGCTAGTAGATCTTCTCTTGTAATCCTACACATGTGTTGATGAGCAGATACTACTTCAATGTTGTCCCAGGTACATCCTCCCAGTTCAGTCTGTCCCATGCAACAGTGCCACTCCCCTATGAGGGGTCACCCACCTGGGGTTCAGGTGGGATTACATTTTTCTTCTACAATAAATTGATGTCCAGTTAGTGACTGACTGACTGATTGTGGATTTGTTGTCGTTTAATGAGGGGTTTTAGCCGGATCGTTTGAAATATTCCGAGAATTTCTTGCAGTATTTGCAGCAGCAACAAAGTATGGATGACTTCTTAAAAAGGAAATGTTTGAATGCTTTGAATTCAGAAGATGTTTCGTAGCAAACATGTTTAGTGATGGACTGTTTATATTGTCAGATAAAAGATGGCAACCATTGTCTTATCTAAGGCTTGATGAGATGTCCATGTTAAGAGTGGGGTAGTGTTAGTAAGAGACTGGTGTCTGCCATTTTGGTGGATCTTGCCGGATATAAAGTAAAGTTCTACTTCATCCACTTCCATGTATCTGCTGCATTTCATTGGTAGCTAAAACAATTAGTTCCTGAGGCATGGAAAGTGTCAGTTTGTAAAGTGATGTTTGCACATGTGCAGTAGTAGTGGGCGTGACTGTCATTTGGTTGATGTTGTTATTCACACGCACACAAACACACACACGTGTATGTTCCACAGACTCCAGATGAGAAGGAAGTTGCCATCAAGACGTGCAAGCAAGATGCATCCCAGGAGGACAGAGGAAAATTTTTGGAAGAAGCACGTACGTTATTTAACCAAATATTCTCTGATTGGTTGTTGTTGCATCTACTGTATATAGACATTATAATGGAGGTATGTGTGAATTTACGACCTTGGTATAGCAGTTGATATGTATTGACCACACCCACTTGCAGTATTTATTGGTGGTTGCTAATGTCGCATGGCAAGCACATCCTGGATGGATGGTTGTTAAGGAGAAGTGACATCAGCGTCTGAGCGTGTGTGTAGCAGGTGACCCGTTATGTCCATTCTTTAGACTTCCCCAGACAGCCGTTCCAAGCTATGTGTGGCTGGTAATTACAGGGTCTGACCCACTCCCTGCCAGATGCTGAGCCTGGTTTGTGCCACCCACTGTCTGCCTCTCATGCCTGCCAGGAATGCTAGCTAGTTATGTCTTTGGCTAGGAGTCCATAAGGTATTATACATACACCCACAAAATCTGGAGGACTCACTCTAGGACATTGTAATGGAGTAGTTGGTTCTGTCTTGTTCTGTTGTCAATGTCTTGTAATAATGACCTGGATTGTGTTTCTCTTCATCTCCCATGAAGCTAGGTGGACTTGAGTAGGAATCAGGTGGATGACCTGTGCGGGTGATCGAGGTGATGTTGATAGCGCTGAGGATACTCATTTGGGAGGGGGGGAGGAGTGGGCGGAGGTAGAGTGTTGTTGCTTTGGGAGGGGGGGAGGAGTGGGCGGAGGTAGAGTGTTCTTGCTTTGGAAGTATTTAGGTAAATTTGGAGTTACTGCTTCCTTTGGGGAGATGTAGTATAAGTTACTTGAAGGAATCCTTCTCCGATTGCTGTAGGTAACAAGATGTTTAGGAGAAAGTATTTCCCCCTCAATGGACAATCAGAGATGCTTGCAAAAATCTCTTCTTCTTTTTTTCTTTTCTTTTTTTTGTATCTTCAGTGAGAACAAAATGGAAAAAGATGAGTAAATAACTGCTCTGGATTGCCAGTGTCTAGAGAGGAGTGTCTATAGTTTTGTAGTAAGAGATGTAGAGCATAGAAAGAGTTCACAGTATCCTTGTGTCAGAGCTCCACTGAGTGGTAGAGTGTAAGGACACAGGGAATCTTGCTGGATAGTGAAGTAGCGTGAGCCAGTCAGAGGCAGTTATTCTAAAAGTGTGGTACTTTCTATGTTTGTAAACTATTGAGGTACAGAAAGTTAACAGGATTTCAATTCCTAGTAAACTATGCCATGCAAACGAGTGTCAAGTGTAAGAGAACAGACAGAGTGCCTTAGTTGTACCACCATCTGCTGGTCAGGTCAAAGTTCCATTCGTGCACTGCCAGACAGTGGACGTGTCCAGATTTGTGTGTGCATGTGTTGAACACTTTGTCTGCATGGGAACGTGTGTGCAGAAGCCTCTCACATTAATAGGTAAAGGAGGCAGCCGACGCCCATTAATTGTGGTTCTTATTGGCCAACTCCAATTGTAAGGCAAAGTCTGGATGTTTGGTATCTGAACTCCCAGTGGCTTCTGTGGGTGGATTTTTTTCCTACCTCTCGTTAGCTGTCTCTGAAGTTCTATTTGTTATAATTTATATATCTTATAATAATCTGCGGTATTTACTGTTATCAATGACCTATCAAAGGACGAAGAAGAAGAAATGCCAGTTCAAAAGAAGCTATTTCTTTTTTGACATGAAATCCATTGCCAACTCCACTGGGTAAATCTCTAAGTTGGAGTTAGATAGCGTAGGCTTGGCAAGTTTTTGCAGTCATGTGTAATTCTGTGTCGATTATTCATTCTGCACTCCACAAGCTGGTGTGATTAAGAGATAATTGGCTGACATTTTGCCCCGTTCTCCCCGTCTAATTAATTTTGATCTTGTCATTTCACCATATCTCACTGTAATAGTTTCTTCTAGTTGAGCAGGTCCAATGTGGACACCATGTTCAAGTTTCTCGTCGGTGGTGGGAATGTGTTTTGGTCTGATAGTGAAGAGAATGTCATCCTAGAAGGTTGAGTTAGTTTTGTTGTGACTGAAGAACTTGCGATGTGATTTCAGCTCTTCCCCTCTGTGTACCACATTTGTGCATGTGTTTGTGTGCGGTTGACCTTTCTGTCCTCCTTTATTCTGTGCAGTGCACGTATATCCTCTCCTATTGTGACTTGTGACGTGGCCAGCCATCTTCATCTCCTACTCTCTCCACTTGTGTGTGTTCCCCTCCCTCTCATATTTTATGCTATTGACATTGCCAGTTCCGTATGGATGCCCTCGGGGCATTATTTCTGTTCATTGGGTGCCATTAACAATTGGATCATTCTTTCAACACTAGCCAAGCAGCCAAATGTGTGGGCTCTTGTGTAATACTGGACGAACAAAAGGATTTCGATCATTTTGAAATTAGCTGGCAGAACCGTCGATTTTTTTTTGATTTTTTTTTCCCTCCCATTTCCCTTATTTAGGTTAGCTGGTGTGCTCAGTGTGGGCGTGTGTTTGAACTCAATGACTTGCACACTTGATAGTTGGCATCATGTACGCTAGCGATGGTTGCAAGAGTTGACTTCCTGTCAGTAGAGACACTGGCTGCCGTTCATGTGTGCTAATGGACGTACAGAGAGGTCACTATTGGCAGACTTCCTATGTGCTGGGTACCCAGCCAGTTCAGTCTGTGTTTGTGCGGGTAATTCTGTGAGAGGCTCCAGTGTTCTGACCCAGGGCTGGTTAGAAGTGGGAGGGGCACTGCTGTCCTCTTTCAGGACAAAGCATACCTCTAGCCGTAACTAGGTCTCGTTTTTGCTAGCCACATTAAAGGAATGCAGTGGCCGTTATTTTAAAAGGAAGTTTGTATCCTCTATTGATGGAATTCATGTTGTTTAAAGAATAGGTTATTGTTTGTCTTGTTTACCTTGTGTTTGTATTTATATAGTGGTGATGTGCAAGTTTAAGCACCCGAACATCATCAAGCTGTATGGTGTTGTGTCTCACATGAGCCTGGCCTACATCATCATGGAACTGGCTCCACATGGACAGGTACGTGCTCATGTTGCGTGACCTTCCTTATGCACGTGCTATTGATAAGCAATATAACGTAGGATTGGAATTTTTTTAAATTTAAAAAAAATGTTAATATTGAGTTGTTTGTTGAGCTAATTTGTGTGTTGCCAAGTAATTGATATCCTTCTAGCAGTTGAGGAAGGTGTAAGCAGTAAGTGCTTGTTGTGAACACATTCTCCCATTATATCCTGTCAGTGCCAAGTGGTTATCAGGTGTTAGTCATTTAGTTGGTTCCTGGAAATTCTTGTTTACGATTTATTAATAATTATATATAATATATATATATATTTTTTTTTTTTTGGTGGAGGGCATAATTAAATAGTTTATCAAGTAACACCCACAAATACAATCCTGTCGCTTTCCGGTAAAGGCAGCTTCCAGCACAAACAAAGATAATTTACAAGGGTCTTTGCTAGAGATGAATTCTTTCTGTAAGGTTCCTGTTACATGTGTGGGGATAGGCTGTGGTGTTGGGTTGTAGTCCCAGACAGTCTGTCTCCTTGCAGCTGGAGGTCGAAGGTCAGATAGGTGAGGTGTGAGGTTATACACGTTTGTATTCCCAAGTAGTTTCGGTTTAATCTGGAGCAAGATATGGCGATTATGGGAGTGGAGAGAGGGGCTTTTTCTGTGGTTTAGTCTCTAGATATGTTTAAACCATTTTTTCATGTTTTTATATTTTAGACACTGTTAGCTCTGCTTGTTGTTTCTGGCGATTGTTATCTTTTTACGTTATTTTAGACTTCCCATTTACACATAGTATACACTTTGCCACTTCCCAGTGTGAATTGTATGTCTCCATACAATGCAACATGTTCTACATGTCATGTCATGTGTGTGTGCTGTGCTGTGCAGCTGCGGCGGTATTTACTGGTGGAAGGGATGAGCATCAGTCGCTTGCTGCTGCTCAATTACATCGTGCAGCTGGCGTCGGCCATGGTACACTTGGAGGAGATGAACTTTGTCCACAGAGACATTGCTGCCAGAAACATCCTCGTCTGTAACCCACAGGTCGTCAAACTGGCCGACTTCGGTCTCTCCAGGGGCTTGGAGGATGGGGATTATTATGTTGGTGAGTGAGAGGGTGTGGCCAGTGGGTTGTCTTCAAAGGACTCTAGAGTACTCTTCGATAGAGTGGCTTACTTAGCTCTGACAGTGAAGCTTACTGTTGTGGCAAAATAGCTATTTCAGTGCTAGTAGATGGGATATTTCATGATAGCTCGAGGTACATGTGACTAAAAAGGGCAAGGCAAGCCTTGTGGACTGGGTGTGTGGAGAGCATGTTTGTTGTTATAGTCATTGGTGTGTGAGCTAATCTGCAGTCAGAGATGCGTTACATTAGCCTTGCATATTTTCCCTCCAAGCTATTGTTTGTGAGGTGTTTATCGTTGGGAGTGAAGAAGAGGGTGTGGGTGGGGAAGTTGCTTTGGGAGAGTGGGAGGGTTATTTATGTTGGTGTTGGGGTTGGGGTTAAGATGATTGTTGCTCTACCTCGTTGTCACAATGGCTTATTTTCACATTGCTTTGGAATGCTGGAGTGTTTCCTTTTCAAAAGTGTGGTTTTCTTTTGTGAAAGCCCGCTGTCCATTGGTGGGTTTGTTTGTGTTTATTGTCCCATCAGTTCGTTTGTTTTGTGCGTGAGGAATTCCAAGGGAGGAATCTTCAAGTGAGAACTGATGATGATGGTGTTAATTGTTTTTCGTGCTAGCATCTCGTGGCAAGCTGCCGATCAAGTGGATGGCACCGGAGAGCATCAACTTCCGTCGTTTCACTGGTCTGAGCGATGTGTGGATGTTTGGCGTCTGTTGCTGGGAGATACTCATGAGAGGAGTGAAGCCCTTCGTCGGGATCAAGAATGACGAGGTCATCAGCAAGATCGAGACTGGGGAGAGACTGCCTTTGCCCAGGGAGTGCCCCGCCCCTCTGTTTGCCCTCATGAACTCGTGCTGGAACTACGACCCTTTGGACAGACCTAGATTTCTAGAAATAGAAGCTAGGATATTGTGAGTCAGGGGGATGGGGTGGGTGTGGAGAGTGATGAGATGGGCGGAGCTTTTACAAAACTTAGTTGTAGAAGATGTGAAATTTGTGGAGGTGGTGGGTGTGTCATGTGTGTGGGTGTGTGTAATCTATAGGGAGATATTGCAGGAGGAATCTCATTTGGAACAGATGAGTGGTCGTCGCTACAATTCAGAATTGAAGTCTTCCAGCCCCATCATGAAGGACCCTGATGCCCCCAGTAAGCCACTTCGCCAGCCGTATGCCGGGGGCGCATTGGAACCCGGCTACTCACTGGGGCGTGTCTCTTCCGACTCAAACGGCAGTCGACTCTCCCACTCGAATGACCTGCAGGTTAATGTGAGTTGAGTGAATTATGAACAAAGACATCTTTTATCAATTGATTCCCACTTTCTGTTAGTTTAGAGTTTTATTCACCAGACTTATTTTCATCACTGCTGTTTGTTTGTTTGTCAGGATTCTGTTCCTCCTCTACCCCCTCGGGCTATGGAACGGTTCAGGGAGGTGTCGGACAGCCCCACGGGAGAGGGAGGGGGCATGGCCCAGTTCACCAACAACAGCATTCCTCCGCCCAGAGCATTCAACCAGAAGCCGTATGGCAGCCAAGAGCAACTTCGTGGGATGGGAGTGGCAGATGCCCCTTCTCACTATGGCCCGCCACAAACTTCTTCATCCACTTCCCTTGTTCCCCCTTACTCTGTGACCACAATTGGCCAACAACAACAACAACAACAAAGGCATATTTATCAGGATCAACAACAACGACGACATGACAATTCCCCTCAGCTCTATTCTCACCAGCATCACCCTCACCCTCACGATGGTGGGTCTTCATCACAGCTCCCCCTCAATTCCCACATCCCCCCTCCAGCGATTCTCACCCACCACCCCGGCCAGCCCCCTCAACCCCAGTCGTCCCCACAGTTAGGCCAGCCCCCTCACTCTCAGTCGTCTCCTCAGTTCGGTCAGAGGAGGCCGGATCCTGACACCGGAATATACTACCCCCAGGACCAGCCTGGAGGAATCATGGACAGGAACCTGGCCATTCCCGCACAGTTGCCGGGAAGTGCCACTGCGGCTGAGAAGAAGCAACAGCGTATGCTCACCAAGGACGGAGTGTTCGTGAGTCGCGACATCTTGAATAGCGGCGATCTCGGGGATTTGTCTCCGAAGGATGGCGTTAGGCCGAGGTTCGAAGGTGAGTCTTACCACTTCATATTCACTCATATGTATTTTACATTAGCACTTTTATTGTGTTTCTGTGCATATTAGTGGGAGGGGACGAGCATAACAGGGTAGTAAAGAATGCACGTGGTGTGCGGCATGTCAGTTGTCAATTAATATTTGTATGGTACTACAAAATACTAACATTATAAACCAATGGGATTGATTTCCCTCCCCCACTGTGTTGATGCATAAAGATGCTGTCTTGCTGGCTTAATTCTTTCTAATTGGGATTTCATTACATTTTTATGTAATAAATAAATTATTTGCCTCGTTAACTGGTCACACCAGATTGGCTCCTTAGAGTGTTCAATAAAATTATTGCTGATGTAATTAATATCCATCTTCAGGTCGCCCGGTGTCCCATGCTTCTACAGAAGGATCCTCGGGAAGGAGTTCTCCTGCTGTTTTGAATGACGATAGGCAGCTTCTCCAGTCGCCGCCACAGATGTCTCCTCCGTGTAACGAGGGCAACGGTCGAGAGAACGAAGGTGATGGGTTCGTTGTTCCGGAGGAAGATGATGTCTTGAAGTATGCAACAGGTGTGGTCAAGTCTGTGAAGGAACTCAGCGATAAGGTGCACAAGTGTAAAGCCAGTGACTACGTGGATCTTGTGAAGGTAACTAATTATTGTTGTGGCAGCTATTATATTGTTCTGCTTTGATTACATTTTTACGAAATTTTTATTTGCTTTTTTTTTGTTAGGGTGTTGGTTTTGCCTTGAGAGAACTCTTAGGAAAAGTGGATGTCGCTCTTGGAGATCTTCCATCAGAAACGCATAGTGAGGTAAGGGATAACAATAAGCATGTGATATCATCTTGTGTTTATCGTTTACCTATTTCATATCTCGTTTAGGTGGGGATGGCTCAGAAGGTGTTGACCTCTGACATGAACCAGCTGGTAAAAGCTATGAAGGATGCTCAGAGTCACTATGACAAGTTCTTGGAGCAGGAGTACCAGAAGAAGATGTTGAAGGCTGCGCACGTAGTGGCTGTCAATTCCAAGTTGCTCCTCGATGCTGTCAATTCTGCCAGACGGAAAGCTCACCTTATGAGATGATGTACTGGACACTTTCTCACGTACTTGCACCCCATCCCTTTCTCCCTCCCTCCAGCCACTTGCTTCAAGTTCATCAGTACAGAATCCATCATTGATAGTGTTAATGTTGTATTTTATGCCAAGCACGTAATATACTGTATGAAATTTTTCTACAAGCTTCCTGGTGTTTACGTTCTAGGTAAAGGTCGTCACTTTAAAAATCCTATTCATACCGCGAGCTAGTTCAAGATTGTTCTTTTTGATATCATTTTGTGGTCGTCATTAAAATTATTAAAATTGTTATAGATGGCTTGCTAATTGTAGTGAGCTGGAGTAGTTGTATACATATTTCAAGATGTCTGTGCCTAAAGTTGTTGAGTGCGTCCCCAACTTTTCTGAGGGTCGCAATAAAGAAGCTCTGGATGCTATCGCTGATGCCATTAGAGGTACTGAAGGCTGCAGTTTGCTGGACGTGGAACCTGGCACAAGTACAAACAGGACAGTATTCACTTTCTGTGGTAGTCCTAATGCCGTGGTAGAGGGAGCTCTACAGTCTGCTAAAGCTGCTCGAAAATACATCAACATGGCCAAACATCATGGTAAAGAAATAGCTAAAAGAAATGATTAGGCAATAACTATTGTCTAATTTAAAAAAGAATAGAAAAAAATGTTTGAGCTTTAGCACACAAGCTTGATGCAGTAATATTAATATTATTGGGCATTAATTAAGCGGAAGATTAAGTCAGCTTGTCAACATTTCTGCGGGCTCCTAAGTTCACAATTACATGGTAATGTTCTATCATTCAGGTGAACATCCTCGCATGGGTGCAATGGATGTCTGCCCTTTTATTCCAGTCTCCAACGTAAGTATGGAGGAGTGTATGGCCATTTCCCGGGAGTTTGGCGCCAGACTTGCCAATGACCTAAATGTTCCAGTGTATTTATGTGAGGAGGCTCAGGAAAGAGAGTACAGGAGGAAACTGCCTCAGATCAGAAAAGGAGAATATGAAGGACTAGCTAAAAAAGTAAATTCCTACGAGAGAAAAAAAAAAGACTGATATACCGTCTTTTTATTTTGTAGTTGCAGGATCCAGAGTGGGTGCCTGACTTTGGTCCTGCTGAGTTTGTAAGTGATTGGGGGGCAACTGTGACAGGAGCTAGGAAATTTTTGATTGCCTTCAATGTAAACATATTTGGCACCAAGCAACAGGCTCATCGCATTGCCTTGGATGTCAGGGAGAGTGGCAGAGGCCCTGATGAGGTGATCTCTTTAAATACATTTTGTTTACTGCATGAGAAACTTCAATCACTTGAAAAAAATAATAAATAATTTACTCAAATTATTAGTTTTATTATGGATTTGGGGGTGTTTTTTGTTTACTTTACCTGGAGTTGTTTATTTGAGGTCTAAACATCCTTGTTTCCTACAGCCAGGTTTGTTTAAAGAGGTAAAAGGTCTTGGTTGGTATTTGGAGGAACATGATGTAGCTCAGGTCTCCCTAAACTTGTGCGACTTCAACATCACATCACTCCACACTGTCTATGAAGAATGCTGCAAAATAGCCAAGGTCAGAAATGCGTCACTATTACATATGTTAATTGGAATGTATCTAAGAAATTGAACCCAGTTGGTATAACATTCTCTAGGCTAGATGAATTACATAGCGATATAGAGGTTGTGGCACAATCAAAGTTATAAATAATACTTATCCACATATACTTTGATTTTCTTTGATGAATCATAATTATGTAATATGTATGTTTGAGTCCCTCTGCTGGTCTGGGCTAGTTTCCACGTGCAAAAAAAAATTGATTGCTTTTTCACAAGAATTATGTAACAAAATTGGCATCATTTGCTTTATGTATGTTGGTACCACATGTGTTTTGTGTGAAATCTGTACGTTGAAATCACCACATTGTCTGCAGAATTTAAATGTGGGTGTGGCAGGTTCAGAGGTGGTTGGGCTGATCCCTCTGGCACCACTCCTCATGGCAGCTGAGTACTACATGGCGAAAGAGAACCTCTTTATCCTGCACGAACATCAGAAGATACGTCTGGTTGTAGACAGACTAGGACTCAACTCTATCTCACAGTTCAAACCACAGGAGAAGATCATCGAGTACGTGACTGTTTTGTTGGTAATTGTACAGACCAATCATACGGGTCGGGAAGTGAGGGACTGGTCTTGAATAGTTTACTTCATGATTGTATTACCAAACTTAACGGGTGTAATATAGTTTTCTTAATAAATCTGTTTTTGTTCTGTTTATCTTCTGATCAGATACTGCACTGGAGCTAACAAAGACGGCCCACTATTGGATGGAAGTGTGCGCAAATTTGTGGAGCAATTGGGTGACAGGACTTCCTCTCCAGGAGGTGGCTCTGCATCAGCTTGCATAGCTAGTATGGTAAGATGTAACTAGAGTCATGCCAACTAGTGGAGCAGTTAGATGACAGGTCAGTGGATAGGAACAGGCCTCTGGAACATAGGTGTCCAGAAATGCCAATCCCATCCCACAAGATGTCCACCTGTCCCTCTTACAAATGCATGTGTGTCTTATTTTCCATCCTATCCCTCAATCCCATAGGACCAGGGACATTCCATGGGATGTCCACCTGTCCCGCTTGTCCCTCTTACAAATGCATGTGTGTCCTATTTTCCATCCTATCCCACAATCCCATAGGACCAGGGACATTCCATGGGATGTCCATCTGTCCCACTTACATGTATGTATGTTCCATTCTCCATCCATTCCACAATCTCATGGGACATTCCAGGGGATGTCCACTAGTCCCTCTTACAGATACATGTGTCCTACTATCCATCCCATCCCATGGAACCATGCATGTGTCTGTCTATCTGTAGGGTGCTGCTCTTGGTTCAATGGTGGGTCTCCTCACTTACGGGAATCGCAAGTATGAAAGCTTGGACTCCACAATGAGAAAGGCAATAAGGCCTCTTCACGATACCATGCAACAACTCTTGCAAATGATAGACAAAGATACACAGGCCTTTACAGCTTTCATGGCAAGTCTATAACCTCAACTACACTTACATAATGGTTTACTCAACACTTTGTTTTGCTCTTAGGATGCTCTCCAGTTGCCGAAGAAGACAGATGAAGAAAAAGCTATGTAAGTGGTTGGTTGTATTGGAGAGTTAGGGACTTATTTATTACTGCTCTGACTGTAGTCGGCAAGAAGCCATCCAGGCAGGCCTTCACAAGGCTATTGAGGTGCCCCTGGCTGTAATTAGGCAGGCTGCATGCTGTTGGCCACATCTTGTAACTCTGGCAGAACATGGTAACGTCTCGGCAATATCCGACGTCCAGGTAAATAAATGAATAATAATAATAATAATAATAATAACACAATAATAATAAAGCACATTCAGATGAGTGATGGGTGCTGGCTTGCTTAGGTTGCTGCTCATTGCCTGTACTCTGGGCAGAAAGGTGCCTACTACAATGTGGAGATCAACATGAAGCAGATACAAGACGAGGAGTATAGAGACAAGATTATGAAGGAGGTGGACGACTTAATAAGTAATGCTGACAACCAACTCCACAAAGTACTTCAAATGGCACAAAACAGATAGACTTAATAATGCCAACAACTATACAGTATGTATAGTACAATAGACCTGGTCTCTCAAGAGGGTATGGAGCATCTGTACAAGTGGTCCAATCACTGACATGTTAGCGCTAATCTTTAGTTTCTGTATATGTGTGTTTGTTTCAAATTAATGCCATAAATATAAATACAACTCATGACTATTGTATGTTTGGTAGCAACAAGTTATTGTTTAATCTGTTAGACTATTTGTTGGTCCTGTGCTATGGAGATGGTGGCAAGGGATCGGGGGTGTGGCTCACAGACGTGTCAGCATCGTCTGGAGAAACGTCTTGATTTTGACAAGTTTCTTCTTTTGCTGTATATAAACAAAATACAGAGTAACACACTTCAGTACATAAGTATTAAACAGAACCCTAATATAGACACTCACTGACCCAGAAGGTCATAGGACATATTAGTGCCTTGCTCTAAATTCCAATCCCTCACAATTAGCACGTTACAATTATGTGACCATAACAAGCGAGACAAAACTTACAGAATCCTTCATCAGACGCTGATGCATTTTTTGCATCTCCTCATTTAGCAAGCTAGTGCTGGCGTTATGCTGCTTCAATTGTGTGTCTTCCAATGAGCACATCTGATCATAGAGAGAAGACTGGAGACTGCGCAGATGTTCCAACCTACACAGTATACCAATTGTATCAATGGCTACAAGTATTTCACAGGAACAATAACTTGATGTACTAACCAATGCAGCATACCAACTATAACAAACTGTTTCACACATGTAGGAACACATGACCTGATGTTCCGACTACACAACATACCAACAGTAACATTTACTATTTCACACAAAGTTCCTTCCAACTGACCACAGCATACTAATTGCATCAACTATGAAAATCTTATCATGAACACAAGTCTCATGGTTTCACTTCACTGCAAGCAAAATTCAACATATCCTTGAGTGAGGACAATGGCCGACCACAGTTGTTATCCCTGCCGGTTTATCTTGGTGTTTAACACCTCTGATTGACCTTGCTTGACTTCAGTTTCAAGAATTCAGACAATTCCAATGTTTTTGCTTCCAAAGTACGAACATGTCTCGACATTCTGGTATCATTGTTGCTATGCAGACACTTCTGTGGTCAATTATAACATCTTACTGTGATTGCTGGATGTTGGTGCTCTTCCTGAGTGTTCTGATGTGATACTGCAGGGACTTGGTCAGAGTTTCTTCACTTGAGAGGCTCTTGCTGGCTTCCTTCTCTAGAGCATCCATTTTAGCAACTATCCGTCTCTCGTACTCCTTTAGAACGGAACTTCTTTCCTCTCGCTGACCCAACCAGAGCTCCTTCAGTTCATCTGGTACAAAACAACACGACAGTAAAAAGATATCTCTACAGGGTTGGAGATTTGTTGTTGTTGTCACTTATTTCCGTGAAATTGGTGAACCAAAGACAAATTGCATGTGGCATTACCTGGAACCTTTATGGAACCTCCGGACTCCAACTTCTTTTGTTCTCTCATAGTTCTGGCCAGCATGAGGTTCTTCTTCAGTGTTGCCATGACTGCATCCATCTCGGCTCTGTAAGCATACAATATTTAAGGGTCAGTTTCAGTACGGTACTGTATCATCCTGTCAGCACGGTACCGTGTCATCCTGTCAGCACGGTACCGTGTCGTCCTGTCAGCACGGTACCGTGTCGTCCTGTCAGCACGGTACCGTGTGTCCTGTCAGTAGTGCCTTACTTGATGTCATGAGTAGACGTGCCATATTCATCATCTGATTCCTCTATGCACGTGGACTCCTCCCTGCCTGATGAACCTTGTGACAGAGGAACACTGCTGCAGTCCTGGGATCCTTTAGTCTCGAGGTCTGGACTGAGAAGCTTCTCAGTTTCTACTGAGACTGGAATCATAGCTGGAGATTGTGCTGCTGGTATCTCTTTTTCTGTAGAAGAGAATATTTTCACTAGTAGAGAGATGATGGTATAATGATGGCAAGCAAGCTAGCCAAGCAAGCATGTGTGTGGTGCGTAGGTTTGCATTTGCTTCGCTTGAAACACTTTCTCATTTTTAATGAGTAAGGTTAGAGTTCTAGAGTTCAAGGGATTATAACATGCCACCCTTCATGGTGCATCAAATATTTTTTGGCTACAGCAGTACAAAATTGGCAATTTCATGTTTGAGTTGGGAAGAAAAAACTACAAAATATTAAAACATTTTATGTTTTAGCTGAGAATGTGTAATTCGTTCGCTTGCCCATTACTAATTTAGTAGTATTACCATAATCCATTCTTGCTGTGGATGGGCTGCAGACAGTCAAATCTGTCATTGGTTTGTTTGCTTTACGCCTGCTTACTATATCCTATGAACAAACAACAGATACAAATTTATCACATTAATTGTCAAGCGTACCCTAGAAAACTGTGTGAGAGTTACTTGAGGCTCAGAGCTGTCTACTTCTATCTCTGAAGCAGCATTGGCTCCATTCTTTTCCAAGACGTTCTTTCCTCCTTCCTCTAGATGAGGAGGTGCTGAAATTTTCTGGAAGCTGTTGTTCTTGGAGCATGCTATTAGCTGATGACAGACGTTTTCGAACCCTTGTAAGATGGTGTCTCCAGTGTGGGTGTGGTCCCGAGGGGACGAAGCAAGGTCTAAGCAAGGAGACAAGTCACTATGAAGTGACTCGGCAGGAGATGAGGATGTGGTATCAGGAAGAGATGCTGGAGAAGGAGAAAGAGGAGAAGGAAGAGACGGTTCCGGAGGAGTTTGCGCAGATGTCAGGTGAGGGAAATTTGATATTTGAGGGACGAGAGGAGACAGTGACTTCATTGGTCGAGATTTAGTGCTAGGGGTTAACCGTGACGTCTCAGAAGGCATGCTAGAGTTGCATTGTGGCTCTGCCCCCTTTTGATCATCATCATCGTCGTCTAAATCTGAAGTGTCAGTCATGTAACCATCTGATAAGGATCCGTCGCAATAGGTCTTAATGCAACACGCCCTTCTTTGTGGCTTCCTTCTGGTAGGCTCGTCTCTTACCTGCGGAGATAAAGCAACAATCTTCCTTGGGCGCTCTTCCATATCTGTATCTTCCTGATCACTAAAATCTATTGTATATGCCTTGGACTGTCTATCAGTGATCTTATTCTTGGTTGCGTTAGATGGTTTCTGCAAGATAGAACTGGTAGAGAACTCCTTGGCTTTGCACGTCTCATTCTTTAGTGGCTTTGATTTGCTTGTCTTGGATATATTACTTTTATTTCTTTTCTTGGCCTTATGAGTGTCTTCATCAGAAGACACTTGTGGGTCGTATACACTGTCTATTGCTCTTCTTTCCTTGCTCCCTTCAGGCGGTAGCACGTACCTTTGAGGTTTATGCCTCATTTCCTTCTTGTTATATTTCTTTGTACCAGTCTCTATTGGTGACACACCTTTATAGTTTTTCTTTCCATTTCTCTTTTGTCCTCCTTTTGCTGACCTTGACCTAGACCTTGGTTGGACCTCAGGTGCAGCGTTCTCAAAATCCGATTCCGTGATTTCGAAATTACCAACATGCGAACTAAACAGTCCATTAGGTCCCTTTTTAGTTCTCGCACTAGCCAATACCTTCTTTGGTACTTGCCGTTTGCCTAGGGACCCAGTGCAGCTGACCTGGTTCTTTGATTGGCCTTTATCCCAGGACATGTCCATGGACATACATGCTCTAGTGTACTTCCTGCGACTGCTAGCTGTACTGGTGATGCTCCTAGCTGACACGTTACTATACAGTGATATATCCAGAGGCATGGAGTCTGGAATAGCATTTGGGTCACTGTTAGACGTTGGAGAGGAACCAGCGCAAACAGAGGAAGTGACAGGCTTGTGGTTTCTTTTCCTTTTTCGTGGTTTGGAAGCACCGCTGAGATTAAAATTCCGCTGTTGGCCACCGCGGTTTAGGCAAGTGTTGAAAATATCGCCAAGAGCAGTCCGAGACTTGTTGGAACTCACGCTGCTGCAAAAGCTAGTGTTACACTTTGCCCTTGCTGGCTCTGATGGACTGGATTTAAGTGGTGCTAGGTAGTGAGCCACAGTGTTGGCATGTGAAGTGTTTGCTAGTGATGAACGAGAAGGCAGATCATGTTCATCAGCTGGTGAGATAGACAGCTTGGCTCTACTGTCAGTCTTGCCTCCATTTTGAGCTCTAATGGTTCTACCTTCACTGTTTTTGGTTGGTTGCTTAGCCTCGTTTTTCTTAATATTTTCATTTTCCCCTTTTTTTCTAGAAAGTTGCTTCGGTTGCTTGTGTGAAAGAGAATCGGGATGGAGGAATTCAAATTTCTCAATTGGTTTAACACCTTTTGATTGACTTTGCCGTACAGGTGAATTAGAAACGGATGAAGTCGGCTTGCTGTTAGAATTCTGACCACCGCCATTACTGTCAATTTTCTGTTTCTTTGATGCTACTGATAAAAGACGTGTGGATGCAGTACGCTTTGATGCTCTGGAGTCTCTCTTTGTGTCCACCACAGGAGAAGGTGAAGGTAGAGCAGGTGAGGGAGATGCAGCACGTGGAGAACCAGAACTTAGCTGAGGTTGTGGTGAAGAAGGGGGAGGGGAAAGAGCAGGAGTCAGAGGTGATGGGGGAATAGGAGAAGACCGTCCATTAGTAGTTGTAGACTGGATAGGACTGACTGTCTTTTTCTTGGAATGCACTACAGGAAGAGTTGTATTGGAATTGGTATTTGGTATTACTTTCTTAGGTGGCAGTGCCAGTGACTTGGATAGAGAGGAGGATGACTTGGAGTGGGTCTTGTGGGCACCAGAGCTTCTAGTTCTCCGTGGGGATGTTGAAGGCTGGAAAGGTGGAGGAGATGAAGTTTGATGGAGTGGGGAAGGTTTTATAGGAGTGTGAGAAGTTGAAGCATGGGCACATGTTGTCTCCAACATAGAAGGAAGGGCATTCCCTGTGGTATCCACTAGTGCTGTTGGTCGCTTGGAAGATTTGTTTTGATTCCCACTTAGTGGATCAGCATCCAGTGTCTTTGCAATAGTCTGGTCAGAGGTTGCTTGCTTCTGTTGCCCCACTGCTGGTGTCACTGCTCTGGAAGGAGGGAAGTGTGGAGACACTCCTAACTCCACTGAACAACGGGAGTTTGAATCTACAGACTTCTTCCTTCTGTTCTTCAGGACTTCATAGTTGTGTGCGACACCGTTTGAAGAGCTATCCAGCAAACTGTTTGTTTTATTCTCACCAGCAGAACTCGAATTTAAATTTTCATCCTTTTGTGTCCTAGCACCAGCAGAGGCAGCAGTGATCTCACTAGCAGACACGCCCTTCTTGGTGACGGTGGCAAGAGAATGCTGCATGTTCCTAGCCTCCGCTCTGCCTGGCTTTCGTGTGGGCGTTCGCATCTGCACTACACGACTGTAGTTACCTAGCACAATACTGGACACAGACTGGCTCACTTTAGGGGGTTGGCCTCTTGCTGTCGGCGGCTTGTATACAAACTCCAGTGGGACGCGTCGTGATGCCGTGCTCGGCAAGGAGTGCTTGGGTGTGGAGGTGGCTGGTGTGGTGACAGGTGGAAGGGCATGTCCAGTGGGTGTGGCAAACTGCTCTGCATTGGTCAAGTGCTCATCCTACATTAGGGGAAGTGGAAATCAAGTAAATGGAAATTTTTGACCCCATAATAAAACACACGAATATAAAATAGATTTTGATTTGAATTTATGAACTCTCATCACAATGTAAAAACCTGTCTGGTAGACCAAGGTGCCTGTAGCTTTCAGTGACTGGATAAGCATACATTTAGTTGGACTTCACGTTATTTACTTTACTAGTGATGTGCTTCAGCACAAATGGCAAGTGAGCTGGTCTGACTGAAATTTAAATTGAATGCTAACTTCTAAACTTGTTTACAAATTTTTTATTTATTGTGCTATTCTTTAGCAATGCACAATACTTTTACATGCACATATACACTTGTTCACTGGATATACCAGCACAAGAGTTTGCATTGTATTTTCTTAGTGAATTGACTATTGGACAATGGATTGAATACCAAGATCACTTACCACCGCCACTACTAGAATAGAAAATGGAACTCCGCTAAGTTTGCAAGACCTAACTGAAATATCTCTCTTCTCCGTAGCTCCCTGTCTTTTTTTTTTTTCTGGCTTTATTTCAAAATGTTTTCTCGTAAACTTCTTGATTATCCAATCTCAATTGAGACTCGCTTGTGAGGGGCTAGCTTCACTCACCCAATTATGCACAATTCTAGTAGCATTCTATGTACAAACCATCCCTTGAAGATGTGCTTACATCTCTAACAGAAGTGGGCCCTGGGAAGACTTGTATGGGAGAAATTTCTTGATTATTTTTGGTGCACTTGGGCTGGTTGTTGGTAGCCTTCAAGCAAACAGGCACAATGGCAATACTCTGTTTGCCACACTGACTGCTGGTACTGAACTGGGAGCAATTCTCAGTCTGATCTGACTTGGAACCAAATACAAGTTGCAGTGGGTGCCTTGGATCCGATTCCATTCCAAACTTGATGAACATCATATTGGAAGAGGAGGATGGGACAGCTGTTAGTAGAGTGTGGGAGGGCACTGCCAGAGAAATAGACAGACAGTGCTCTCCACCTTGAGCTATAGAAAATAAAAAGGCACTAAATGACAAACTAACAAAGAGGATTGTTTACTGGTAAAAGAGCGAGACACTCTCCAATGTAACTCAATCAAGATTTCAGCACGTAAGGAGGTATAGTTTTGCATGCACTCCTATTTACGTTAATGAATGAGTTTTTTGACCATTCAATATGACTTGTGGACCTTGAAATGCAGATTAACTTTTATTTACTTTGCCAACAATACACAGGGGACTCTGAAAAATGGCAGAACTCAGCACTGTTAAAAATCGAGTACAGTTTGAACACTTCCGATTTCAATCACTTGACTATGTATAGCAGACTAAGAGCACTTGAGATACTATGTTACTTCTCTTTGGCTTTCTTTAAATGGCAAATGACTTTGGCTAGAGCGAGATACTATGTTACTTCTCTTTGGCTTTGTTTAAATGGCAAATGACTTTGGCTAGAGTGCGTTGCTAAATAGTGCACAGGTAAATAGACTTTGACTTCAGCTGCAGTCCAAGGGGAATACACACTTCAGTATGCAGATGTATAGTTGTTCCTGTGACTTGCTCCCTCAGTACCATTCCCCCACCCCCTCCGTTGCATTGTCCAATGGTGAGATACTAAACTAACTCTGCACGTCCCAGTTCTTGACTGTGTCCTTCTTGATGATAACACTCTCCCACATGCCCTCCTCGCTCTCCTGTCTTCCTCCCTGGCAACCACTCCCTGTCACCTGCTGCTGCTGCTGGACATCCTCTACATACAGGGACATGTTACAGGTCGACTCATTGAAGTCCACCCAAAATGCATCCAGACCTTCGTCACGTGGGCGAAAAAGCTAGAAAAGAAATGATTCAGTCATTTTTGGCTGGAATAATAACAATAGTAATAGTTTTCTCTGTTTTAATGGCATATAATAAAACTTAACCCGACATTTCGATTTCTTGCTACAGGGATCAATGAAATTGAACTCTCCATGGTTATTTTTATACAAAATTTAAACTGCAAGATAATTGGTGGGCCAGTTACTATCTCCTGCAGGGTGACTTGCATGCAGCATGGACAGCCAGCATCCAGGAGCTCCAAACCTATGTCTCTATTAAACTTATTGTCATCTGTATATGTTGAATGGTCAAGGAAGCTCTACACATATAGACTAGTGGTGTGCTTGAGCACAAATGGCGAGTGAGCCTCTGTAGTTAGGTTCATAAAACTACAGTATTGTGATTATTCAAACATTCCCATAACTAAAATTGGTCGAGTTTTTAAATTACGTAAGTATGATAAAGGGGTTTCAATGCCATAGTAACCACTTGCCGAAACTGTTTGACTTAAAAACAAAACAAATAAAAACAACAGGCATTTCTGAGGAGTTACTGCATAGGTTTGAACTTAACCTATTCAGACATTATGCTCACTGCATAATGTCAATGAACTCTGGTAAGTTTGCTGCACCCCAAAAGAATTCAAAGCAGTAAACGATTTGATTTCTTTGAATGATGTGAGTAACAATCGATAAATCAAAGGATTCTGTTTAGTGGAGTATGGGACGGGATCACCATCCTAACAGAAACAAGAACGCAAGGGTCAAAGTACAAAATGACATACGTCGTCCAATATTAACAAACAAACATCCCCGATTTTCAATTGTGTTACCCCTATAAGTGTCTCGCTTGCTCACCAATGACATAAGATAACAATAAGGTTTGATGAAGACAAAAGTTTGGAATATATAGTAAGCAGTAAGCTTACACTTTATTTATAAAATCACCATGGAGAGTTTTTACAACAGAGAAAAACTACTAACTAAAATGTGCAAGCAACATTACATGCAAATACAGATAACTATATGCAAGTGCAGTTAGTGACATCAGTCTAAGATACATTCTAACACGATACATTTTGGCTCAATTACTTGTCAACAATATCCCAGAAAAAAGAAAATTTAAAAAAATAATTTTTCTCTCTTGGAGAGATATTTACATGAAACTATGGTAAAGAGGTGAAAAGTGGAGGGGCTGAGGCCACCCACTACATATTAAAAAAAAATAATAAAAAAATAAGTTATTCTTTTTGCTACCTCTTCTCAATCCTGGAGATTATTTTATTCTAATATGAAATTCTTCAAACCTCATTCAAATGAAAGAAAACATTTCTTTCCATTCTCTAAGCTACACTTATACTATACTATAAAATGTGAAAAAGTGGGGGCTGAACCTCCTATACTATAAAATGTGAAAAAGTGGGGGCTGAACCCCCTTACTGTCAAAAAGAGCCCCCACCCCCCCTATCCACTTCTGACCTCCCTTCTCCTACCCCCTGTATTTACATAGCTGCAGCCATAGTTACCTCGTAAGAACCTACGAAGACATTCTTGCAAGGTAGACTATGAACACGACTAAGAGGGCCACAGCTAAGGTTCAGGTGATTCAGGAACTTCCTGCAATCCTACAACAAAAGATGTGAACCTGAGCACTGCTCAGAGTTTATAGGTTATGATGATATTAAACTTACCACTTCAAACAGTCCTTCCCTGATGGCCTGGAAAGAAGAGAGTAGAAGAGGGTTCGCTTGGAACCACTGGAGGCCAAAGGTATTTCTGTTGGTGGCAGAGGTCAGTCTGAAGAGAGATTCTATAATAGTTACTTGGAGCTCAAAGTCTGGAAGAAAAGAAAAACAAAACAAAACAATTATTCTGGATACGTTTTTTGAGTAATTTCCGTATCACACTAGAGATCAATATTTTCTCATATTGAACACTGCACATTGAACCTGCCCGTACGTAGTTCTGGGCAATTAATTTTTTAATAATATTATGGCAAAGTTGCCTCTGAAGGACGAGACTTTTTTTTTTTTTTATGGCTGCAAAGAAGAAAAATGGGGGAAATATGAACTGGGTAGCTTATTTGAAGCTTGGATAATGTGGGATAAGAGTATAGCCTTTTGACAGACATAATGTGAAAGCAAAGAGGAAAGTTAAAGAAAGCGATGAAAAGGTGCTGTTTTGGAAAAATATCCAATGTATAAACAATTTATTACACCTGTCATACAATATGGGGAGATATTTCGTAAGCACATGTATTTTCTGAAGGAGAGTGATAATACTAGCATGAGAGTGAAATATCTCCTCATATTGTATGCTGATTCATGCAATAAGTATTATATATATACTAGTGGTGTGCTTGAGCACAAATGGCGGGCGAGCCTAAAGACTATACTATTTTTATATGAATGATTTTGACTTCTAACACTGAAGCTACTGAAAATAAGGTCCAGTTTTTTAATTTAGCATACAGGGTAAAGGTATTTCAGTGCCATAGTAACTAACTCTCTGCAACTGCTTGAATTGAAGGAAAAAACAACAACAAAACAATACACGTTATTTAAAAGTTTTCTTTGTGATATTCGTTAGCTAAGTAGTGGTTGTAACACACAATGCTTTGACACAACTGGACATGCACCTACACAGACTTACCTTCGCAGTAGTCTAGTGGACAATGTATTTTCAAGTAAATACTGTTGCGCACGGCTTATAGCCATGACAAAGAGCGCATTGACTTACCACAGCCACTAACTCGAATAGAAATGGAAGTCCCTTAAGTTTTCAAGTTTTAACTGCACTCGCAAAAGAATTCAAAAAGGTAAACAATTCAATTTCTAGGGTGATACGGGTACTGATCGATAAACAGAGGATTCTGTTTAGTGAAGTTTGGGACGGGGTCGACAACCGAACTAACACAAAAACCCGAGGGTCAAAGTACAAAAATGCCTTACGTACGTCCATACATAAATAAATAAATAAACATCCCCGATTTTCGATTGTGTTACCCCTGTAAGTGTCTCGCTCGCCAATAATATAATTAACCAGTCACCTCCAGCCTTCTTTATCAGATTCATGGTCCCTTCTCTGCAAATATAAACAATAATTACTGTAGGAGGTATTAAATGTTCACACTTACAGAAGAGCTCTTATTCCTTTCTCTTGCATCAATATCTCTTTCTCCTTAACACTGCAAACCTCCAATATAGAATTAGCACTACGTGTTGCCTAATATGATACAAACAACATATAATTTAGCATCTAGTTTTATTGTGAACATAGCTACTGTAGCTTTTGTATTGTGACAGAGGAACTCTAAACTGCTTAAGTCCTTCAAAGAGGGACACTATTAACTAGTTTTTGTATTGTGACAGAAGGACTTTAAATCTCTTAGGTCCTTCAGGGAGGGATTCTATATGTAGTGTCCCCCCTCCTTGAGGGCAGGGACACTTAGTGTCCCTCCGATTGCGTTTCGTGTCCCATTGTTAGGAGCAGTCGCTACGTTCTTAATTAGTTAGGCGCTGCGCAGCCGTTGTGAACTACCATTTTTAGGGTCCTTCGGGCCCTAAGTAGCACCCTTGCTGTGCTCAGGGACATTACAACCTAGGGCCTTTGGCCCTAAAAACGGTAGTTCCTCTGAGGCAGGCCTAACTATTATTTATTTATCTATTTATTTACTTATTATTACTTTCTTGTATATATACTTAATTCTCTCTTGCTTTCTAACATGCTAGCTTATGCTCACTTTTCAGTACTTACATTTGTCTGTCTATATAATAGTTAGGTGCTGTCTCGGAGGGAACTAACTTAGAACATAGCGACTGCTCTTAACAAAGCAATCGTAGGGACACTAAGTGTCCCTGCCCTCAAGACGGGGACACTAAGCTAATGGTTTCCCTCTCTGAAGGACCTAAGCAGTTTAAAGTTCCTCTGTCACTATATAAAAAAAACTACATCAGCTATGTCCTAATGAAAGGGAGATTATATCATCAATCTCACCTCAATTCTTGCAGAACCAGGTAACATGTCATTATGGATGCACTTGAGCAGCAATGGTAGGATTGGCATCAGAGATTTCTTTACTGCACGTCAATCACAGGAATGCCAGATAGATGCGTGTTTAATAGGAGAACATTTTTTCCCTACCTCTTTCAGAAAATGATAAGAGAACTGTCAGAGTGAACAGAAAGTCATCGACGGCCTTAGCCCATCCCCTTTCATTGCTTCTGTCTGGACTGCAACACAATGCCTCACACCATGCTAAAATGTGTATTCAAATGAAAAATTAGTTTATTGCTTTAAAAGATTCTTGATAGGAAATTGTTGTGTATTCAATGGTAACCATTCTCTATTTTATAACAGCCTCAGGGTTGAAAAATATGGAACTCAGACGAAATAAAATCACCATGCAAATTTAACTTATCTTTTTTGTGAGGCCAAAGTAGACGAGTCTTGAGAAACCACTGGCGGCTGAAGTACTTCCTCTGGCAATGTAGCGAAGAGTGCTGAAAATAGTGCAAAGGTCATCATAGTGGAAATGAGACAGCATCTAGAATACATGCACACGTACAACACATATAGGTACACCACATATAGGTACACCACATTTATACAGACCCTGCCCTTATTATACAGTAGCGGTGTAGTATTAATGGGAACTACTGAGCTGGCCTAACAGTTGCACACAGTTAATAACTATTTCATTATGTGTATATGGACATTTAATTTATTGAAACTGGTATGTATGTATTGACTCTCTCTTACTACAAACTGAACAACTCATACTACAATAGGATGAACACACACACAAATACAGGAATAAATCATATAAACAGTTCTCCACAAATGCATGGTTGTGATTATATTCCACACAACCCAAACATCAGCAGTAAAGGAAGTCGCAGTATTTTTTTATACAATGATCCTGGTCTATGTAATTGCAGCCTGTTGTTAATTGTTTCTAATACACTTACCCAATCAGTATGCTTTACAATACTGTAATATACTCTTTTAGTACATCTCACTGGTGCTGGACTTCCTCCAATACCATTTTCAACTATACTTAGTAGAGAATTGTACAATTCCTTGCTTGGAACAGAACTATGTTCTAATAATATAGCTTCCACCTAATATGTATACGTCAGTAGTAAATTGTAAACCTTTATTAAAGTAGAAAGTTATCTTACCGACATTACGAATCAATTGACTATAGTGTCGTAGTGAACAGCGCAACAAAATATTCAGCTGCCATTTCTAACGTAGCAACTTGCCGCCACCGTTCACGCATGCTCAATGTGCTGGGTACAACGCGAATACCCAACCACGAGCTGTTGGGTAAAGGGTCCGACCAGATTCAGAAGTTAAATGTAAAGCATTATGTACAGGTAGCACACAACGCATTTATAGAACGACGATTGACCGCAAAATTCAGACTAGATTTGCACTCTCACAGTATTAAAACACAAATAATATATTATAATTTGCCCTATGATATTTGATGGTGGTAATGAAAAAAAAGTTAAGTATTGACATCTTCAGTTGCTGGTGCTGCTTCTAAATCAGACTCCTCTTCAGCTGTCAGCAGCCAGTCCACCATGGGCTTCATCTGCATCAGAAACACACTTTTGCCTTTCTGTAAATGAGACTCATTGTACCATTTCAAAATAGCTTGCTCAGTAATCACGTCATCTAACCAAACAACATAATCATCATTATAATCATCTTATCCTTCAAAAATAGTGCCCACTTACTTTTGTAAAAGAGAAGTACTATCTTATGGAAAGACTTCATAAAGTTCATGTTTACATAGCAGTATTCCTGCATCTTGAGCAGGAGTGTGAGTTGTGGAGTGCCCTGCTCACAAAATGGCAGGAACAGAGGACAGTATGCCTAAGGAATGACAAACACACTCACACACAGACAAACTGAATACCTACAATGTACACTTGTAGCCTCACCTTCAGATACTTCATAGCTTGCTCTGCTACAAGCTCTTCCTTCTTGTTCCACTCTACAGAGTTCATGATGCATCGCCACAACTGCATTGGGGAAGGGAGAAAGACATGATTAAAATAAAACCTTTGTTTTTGTGTCCTATTCAAATTGATGAATATGTCCACTTACTCTCAACAGATATAAGTACACTTAAAAAAGAACTTTGAAGAGTGTAAAACAAGTTGTTTTTTTTTTGTACACAATTAATACTGTACTGATAAAACATGGGGGGGGGGGGGGGAACATACATACAAAAAACAACATCCCAACCTTTAGTCTAAGTATAAAACTACTTCCCAAGCATCCGTATGATTGGTCTGACAATTACCAATGTTTGACTACCAATGGTTCCAAGTAAAACACTTACAAGGACAGTGATATCCACATTCCCCAGAGAAGTATTACTCATATGCTGGTGACACTTCTCCACGATCTCCTCACTGCTGGCTTCTTGTGAGATCAGCTCCGTCAGTTCATCTCTCAGTTTCTGCTTGTAGGCTGCATTCTCCTGAACCTGTCTGTACCGGACTAGCACGTCCAAGTTGTTCTTGGTGAAGTGCTCATTGAAGAGAGCAGGAGTCTGTCTGGTGGGAGGCAAGAACTCCAGCATCCTGTTCTCTATCGAGGCTTTCCTCAGTGCACTGCTTACATGAGCTATCCCTTTCTCTTTGATCCAGTTTTCAAACATGATAGTGGAGAAATCCAGCGCCAGCCCTTCTCTTACAATCACCTCTCCACTGTTGTGATAAAAAACAAAAACAACAACAATAACAAACAAACAAAAAACATAACAAAAAAAGAAACAAAAAATACGAGTAAATCTAAGCATATAAAATAATGTCCGAATTAATGTATTTTTCTCCTTAGCTCCAATAAAAGGGATTGCCATGATTTTATTTTCATAAATGGTATTTTTTGGCAGTCCATCATAACTTTGGCTGGGCACACAGCTACAGTGGTCTGCCTCACCTCCTGTAACATACCACACCAATAGTTGCTGGTGCTGGTTGTGTCAACACGCCCAAATGATCATCCTCACCATTACTAACTACAATGCTAATTAGGGCACACTCCGCATGAGCAGAAAACAATACGGTGCAACAGCTAATGCAGGCTCCTTCTTACTCTCCACACAACTACACTTACAAAATGGCAATTCTTATGCCACATTGAAATTACAAGAGGAAACTGAGCTCACGTGAGCAAACTGATGAGAACACTAGCAGACACAAGATTCTCCGCCAAACACAGTGCCGTGAAAATAGCTAGTGACCGTCTCTGATCCTCATCAAATCCCTTCAGAAATTTGAGTATTTTCGCCATCTCCTCTTGCAGACTTTTCTGAAGGTACTTGTACCGCTGCCGAACTAACTTGGTCATCACCTGGCCACACCCAAATCATTACGAGCCAGGTCAGAGAGAAAATAAAGGGTTTACACCACACACTTACTTGGACATGCTCTTTGAGTGATTCCACCATTGGTTCGCAGGTGAATACACACACAGATGCACGCACTGATGACTCTATTTTTCCACCTGGGGCGAGTTGGCCTCCTGCTATCAGAATGTCTAATAGCTGCTCCGCATAGCGTCTGTGCTCACACAAACACAAACCAATTAAATAATGATAACTGTACTCATCACAACATTAGCTGATACAGACAGCCGGGACATTGGAATCTTCATTATCATTATATTATCAATCCTTATTGTGATTTTTCTTTAATAGTCTTGAGTACCCCTTTCCCCTTTCTTAAAACTACAAAATTGATGTACCAAGGATAGTGAATACAACAACAGCTTTCTTGGTTAGCATGTGAACAGGAGAGTACACAGTTAACTTCTGATGCAGTTCCACGATCACTGGTACTAATCCCACCCCACTTGGGGAATCGGTTAAACATAATCACCTGTAATCTAACTGTCCTCCCATGGTGTCCAAGTATTTGGCCATTTCTTCCATGTTACCATCAGTATCATTGAGTCCAGTAATCAGTTGCTCAGCAAAAGCATTAGGGTCGTGTTTTACTTTCTCATCTCTCTTCCTTTGTTTTATTCGTTTTCCAGCCAAAGTAGGAAGTTGCTCTTTGCCTCCTCCTCCACTGGGAGCTGCCATCTTCTATTTAACTAGCTTACACAACAGCAAACAATCAATGAAAATAGGAATAAAAGTTGTGCTGATGCAACCACATGTGCGTCAGCTGCATATCACGTGATTTCGCGGGCTTTGGCGCGGGTCCTTCAAAATAACGTCAACACATCAGTTCTGCGTTTGGCTCTTTTGTTACTGTTAGTTAGAGTAAGCTGAAGTTATAGTGTATTCCGTTGTCTTAGATGACAACTATTGGCTGGCATTGGAAATTTCCAGCCACCAGAACCTGCCTCTGGTAGGTTACATAATAAATTTGGGTTCAAATGTTAGTTTATTTGGCGTTGCAGGGATGGCTCTCCGTTGGGTAAGTCTGAAGAACTTTCATTGGCAGGGAATGGAAGGATTTTTGTCCAGTTATCTGTTTCTGCACTTCATCGAGCTCTTGGTCATGCTAGAATGGGCACACTTAAAACCTTGGACTGCTACATGATTGCATCAGCTTGGATAGATAATGGTGAGATTCACTGAAGCACTTTATTTTTATTTCATTTTTTTCCCCTTGTGCAGCTGAAATTATTGTAGTAGAAATAAATAGATTTGACCCAGGACGGACTGACCACAGGAATAAATCATTAGGATTGTTACCGACGTCTCTTATGGCTGGAGATATTCCAATTGCAACACAAGTAAGCCTATCATTGGATAACGACTTGTATAAGCTAGGAGATATATGCACTTGAGACCCTTTACCCAATGTAGTCAAACTAGGATAATGTGTACACTAAGTTGAAACTATTAGTTTTCTATTTTGTTTATATATATATTGTTGTTGTTGTTGTTTGTTTTTGTTACTACGGGATTCCATAGGTTAGGAACTGTTCAGAACATAAAAATTGACTATTCAAAATTTATGATATTTTTGTGGTAATCTATTATACCAACTTATAACACTTTGTATAGACTACACATTCCATGTCTGTACCTGTCCTTCACAACAAAGCGCCTCTCACTGGTTTCAACAAGCTAGCGGAAATAAATATAACTCTACCACCTAGCTGTAGACATGATATGGATAGATATATGGATATACAAGTAGTTCACAAACACTTTTAATAAGTACTTTATATTTGTTTGTGTTCACCTCTATTAGCTGAACACTTGACCAAGGAATTGTAATATAATAGCAAGTATGTTGTGATTGGTCGATCACGCATTCCCCAGTTGAGTTTGATGGAGTGACTAATAAGGTATAATATAACATGTCCAAGTGCCTGTCAGTTCAACTGGGCTGTAGGTGGCATAACAAGGAAATGAAGCCTGTTTGACTACTTCACTTCTACAGCTTTACCTTATTTATGTTGCATATTTCCTCGTGCAGGCTCCCTGATTAAAACGTCATCAACAACTATAACACATGCAATAATTTTTCACAATGTTGTATCCTTGATGAAAAATTGAGCCTCATATTTATGGCATGTATTGATCTACATGCATGTTGCATTAGCATATGTCATTCCTAGCCAGATACACATGTATGTGGGACATGTGTTATAATACATTATTGTATGCATATCTTCACTTAGTGTGTGTGTGTGTGTGTGTCATCATACTCAGCTAGCGGCAAACAGTTCAGAAAATATGGAGCCGGTTGTGGCATTTGCTTTCCTTCTTGGTATTGTTTTCAAAGCAGTGTTGCATTGATTAACTCCCGTTAATGTTTACTTAACGACTATCAAACATAAAACAACAAAAACTAAACCGGTACACAAGCAAACAGCATTCCTTTGAAGCCATTTCCACACATTCCCTGCAAGAATTTATCACAAGAATAATATGCTAACTGTTACCGTATCTTTTCCACTGAATTTGTATGTTTGGAATACATAGTTGTGGGCTAGTGGTTACTTGAACAAGAACTGATGAATTTGTTTTACAAGAATTTCACACAAGAATGCTCCAACTGTGACTATCCTTCCATTAAATTTGTAAAAAAATATTTGCAAGTTCACATGGTTGGAATGCAAGAGGAAGTTAGTTTGTGGATAATTGAGCAGAAATTGATGGATTTGTTGGAATCATTTTTGTTGTGAAGAAATATGATACTAAATGTATAATCAATGTTATATCTATGGCCTCCTCTCATTTTTAAGCTAACTCAAATGAGATATAAAGTCTTTTTTAAATTGATTATAGTAGTAGTAGTATCCTTGGCCATTTCAACCTACCCTTGTTTTTTCCCCTCTATCTCTCATACAATAGCCCTACTGGATCAGGTATATTTATATTTGTTGGAGTGATACATGCATACTTAGTTTGTTTATACAAACTTAAAATTCCAATACTAGAAATAATGAAGCACCAGAACGTGCGAACCCTCAGCGTATGTCCACCAGATAACCTCAATCAATTAAATAGATTCCACAGGGTAGGATTGAACCACATGATAGTGCTATGTAGCTTGCTAGGAAATAATGCAATAGGGCTGCATGGTGAAAAATGTCGAAACATACTGGTAGTTGATTATCGTATTCTATTATATGTAGAATTGAACCATATCTATTGAAAATTTTGAATTTATTTGGATGTGAACATTTTGAAAAATAGAAATTACGTGCAAGAAATGAGTTAGATAATGAAAATGATTCTCTGAATGTGAAAAATATTGAACTTGATATATGCTCAAAAAAAAAAGAAGTAATAACTTGAAGGTCCAAAAAAAGATTAAGTTTAATAATGTCAAGTATTTGAAATGGTGAAAGAAATAATTAATTCAAAGATATTAAAAGTGCCACCGAAGAAGAAAAAAATTGATTTGGGAGGGGAACAAGCAAACAAATGGAAGCTACACTAAACCTCTCTCCATTGCAGAGATCAGCAGTAGAAGCGAACGTCTGTTAAAAATCATTTCAAACCTTTAGCATTTACACACAGACAGTTGCTACTTACGACGATACAAAGAAAGAAGCAAACAACAGAGCGAAGGGAACGCCTCTAGGTTAAAACAGATCAGCTCCGCGGTATATAACTCGACTCTAGCCTCCTTTACACGCATGAAGCGCGACAATTGCAACAGCAGTACGTACAAACCGGCCGGCCACTCTCTACCTGCAATTTTCAGCTCACGTGATTATAACGTGCGGTAAAGGGTTGTTACCGGTAGCGCAATAGAACAACAATCGTACGTACAGCTAAAATCAACTAGCTTTTTTATTGAAAACTAAGTCAAAACAAAAAATTCTAGGGACTTACTTTGCAAATTTCTCTATCTCTACATCGTTTCAGAGCCGGGAATGTCGTCGTCTTCGAGATCCGTTGTTGAATGACACACACTCAGACACACACACACACACACACACAGTGACACACAGACAAAGTGACTACTGTAACCCTCTCGCGCATGCACGCTGAGGGTTAATAATTGCTATTCCTAATTCCCATGCAAACCAGAGCTAGGCCTTATAAAGAGAATTGAAATATTATTTTCTAATTACGAAGTCAGTTAGTTAAAATAGTTCTGCTTCAAGAACAACTCCCAGATTTATTAATAATTGCAACCAAACTATGTATAGAAGACTTACATGTATCTTGTGTGTGTTCGGTATGTGTGTTAGGTAGTGTTAGATGCTCCTTCAGGTGCGTCGTATCTCTCCCATAACCTGCACAACCTCCAGGAAGCCATTGCAGATCTGGCTACCAATCTGACTCGCCCTCTTTCTAGTCTGGACCCTGCCACTTTTATATCGTTACGGCTCCACTGTGCTTGTTCTGAGGAAGGATTGGTCACGGTGCAGTGTGGGTGTGTATTGCCGTCAATTTCATACAGTGCCACACCCATTCGATCCATCCCCATCGTACAGACAGCCTTGGCTAGGAACTTGAGCGGACCTTTGCCCATATCAGTCCTGCAGGGCAAGTACAAGCATGGGTTCTTGACAATGGACTCTTGTAGGAAACTTCTGCTGCTCCTGCACTCTGATCCTAAAGTTCCTTCTCTGCCACTTGTGGGCGTGTGAGTGCATGACAGATGATTGGTTTGCTAGTGGGATATATGTATGTTTATGTTCAGTAGTAGTAGCAGCATCATTGTATATTTTACTGCTGGTGTGGTGGTAAATAGCGATAGTAGTAGCAGCATTCCTATTTTATTGCTGGTGTTTGTAGAAGAAAGTAGTAGTAGTAGAATTATGGGCAAGTGATTGCTATAGTGCAATGCTAATCTATTATTAATCTTTCAAATTACATTGGATGTTCAAATTTGTTTGGATTACAAGTTTTGGATTAGTGAAGTACAGATAACAAAATTAATATCTACCATAAAGAACACAATGACTATACTTAATTACTGTAGACGCGGGTTGTAAGCGTCCTCACTTATTTCTCCAAACCGTAAGGAAATGGGCACTTAACAGTGGAGTGGTAACCTAATAAAAGGGTTGAGTACCAATCAGTAGTAAATGAGACACACGGAGTGCTGAATAAAAAGTTATAAAAACCGGGAAGAAAACGGGCGCTTAGCAAAAAAACAGCGCTTAACAAAGGGGCGCTTAACAACCCACGTCTACAGTATGGCAATGTACAATACATTTAAGTGGCTATTAGCAGCATCCATTTACTTATTCCAGTTTGGAAGAAATTAAACATTGCATCACAAAGCTATTATTATTCCTTGAAGTGGATATCATGTGCATTTGTGTGTGTGTGTGTGTGCACATGTAGTTGGGTGAGTGGGGTGGAGACAGATCAGCATCCAGTGGTCTGGGCTGCCTGCTCATCATACGTTCATTCAGCGGCACTTTCTGACCGTGTTTGGGGGGAGGGGCAGAAGAAAACATTTTTGCTGCTGTTGTATCTCAAGGGAATGCCACAGGCTCACTACATGCAATGCCAAGTTGGACACACCCCCTCAAGGCACCAGACACCGCATGTTGCCTGCTCTATGTCATCTGCTGAAGCTAAATTTCAGGTTGAGTTTATTGTTATTATTATTATAATAATTATTATTAACCCTCTGCGTGCAAGTGGGTGAGGGTTACACTCTTTGTCATTCATTCATTCTTATCACTCTGTCAACAGCAGATCTCGATATTGGTTGCTGAAAAGCCATATCAGTCCTTACAAGTTGTCCACACTAAAGATACATTAAAAATTATAGTTATAAACAGAGCAAAACAATTATTATTATATAAGCACTTTTTATTCAAAAGTAGTGACGTTGTGAGCAAATTATCTGACTTGCGCTGAGGGTTTGCACTCTTAGCTCTCTAGTTGTTGTTATTATTATTATTGTGATTTTGGTGAGGTTTCTTGTGAGGAGAGGGGCGGAGTTTTATTTATAGAGCTCTTAATGAATTTGTGTGTGGTTCAGTTGATAAATGAATTTATTTGTTCATTTTCTCTGACTTTTTTATATTAATGACTATATTATTTTACTGATGCGTAGTTTCCTTTTTATAATTTGATTGTCTGTAGAGAGTAATAGCATCGTGTTTGCATAATGTAATGTGCTCAGATACACATATACATGTCACATGTACATGTCACATGAAATACATGTGTAATGTGTAATATATGTACACACATGCAGTGGATGCCAGACATGAAGCACATTGAACTGGAGCTGCGACCTGTGCCTGCATCGTCTGCCCTACACACACTGCTGGAGTCTGCATCCATGACCACAGAGCTTCAGTCACTGTCTTCGACAGAGATTAAGCATGAGAATATTCCACCTCACCCTCAACCCAGCCTCCTCAAGCCACACATGTCTGACAAGCTGCTGCCACATTTATCTCCGTCACCTGTACGTGTATCTAGGGTCTCGTTTAGAAAATTGTGTTTGAAGTAAAGCTCGGGCAAGCACCACCCTCTATAATGTTTGTGTTCCAAGTTATGAGGGAATGGGGATATTTTAAAGCTACTAATATTAAATTTACCAGTGTACTAATCATGCTACACACAGCATGCAAGTATTAGAAGTTAGAGGAAAGCAGAGAAATTTGAGGGAAAAGCTCTCCCCCCCCCCCCCCCCCCCCCCACACTAGATATTGGGTGTAAGTATTATTTGGTGTACAGCAGGGCTATATTTAAAGGTGGGCATATTTGACCCTGCTAAATAGCCTTCGCCCCCTCCCAAAATCCTTCATTATCAGCATTTTGTCTTTGCAACATGAAATCTTACAGGTTTTGCATATTTTAAGCACTAAGGGTCTCTTATACTAAACTATGTGTGTGTATTTTATTCTCATTACCCCTTCTACAAAAAGGTTGTTGGTTTTTCCCCTCCTGGATTCCGTTTTCTCTATGCAGCCGCCCTGATAGGTTGGAAATGTTGGCAGCTGCAGCAGTGAGAGAGTGAGCATGCTCGACATGATCTAAATTCTTTTCGGCTCCTCACTTTAGATTCAAGCAAACAACTTGCTGGCATGTTTATTGTAATATTAAGAGAAGAAAGTTTGATATTGTGACCTTGGAATGAAAACAATTCTCTCTAGAACTATCACAGGAAGTACAGCATCAGACACGCACGCAAGGACCGATTGGAAGCTGGCTTAAAAATTTCATACACAACAGGGATGGGTTCAAGCACTTCCTACAGTGCTTGAAGCTTAAGTACAAGCACTTTAAAATTTGCTTAAGAAGAAGCACTTTTAAAGCATTTTGTTTAAAAAATGCTTATAGTCAAGCACTATTTAAAGTGCTTTCAAGCATAATCTCAAGCATGTTGTGCACTCCATTACAAACTACAGCAACATATATTTTTAATTCATAAAATATTCAAGAGTTCTATAACTAATGGAATCAGTATTGTTACATCTGATGAACATGAGTCTTTGGGCTGCTAAAATGTGCAATGTATGTTTTGTTTCATGCTCATTGAAAGTGCTTAGTGCTTCAAAGGTGCTCGTCAAGCACTTTGAATTTATAGGCTTAAGTACAAGCACAAGTGATTTATTTACCAAAGTGCTTGAAAGGACTATCAAGCACTCCTTAAAAAGTGCTTAAAGTACTTATAAGCACAAGCACTGAGTGCTTGAACCCATGCCTGCCCTGCTAACCTGAAGCTCAGGGATTTACAATCCCTGATCAACGCATTCAAATATTATTCGCTGTAGCTTAAGAACTGTCCTGAGTATAACCTCACTAACTTTCCTTCCTTGATTTCCGCTATCATTATCTCAAGCTTTCTTGCCAGAATTAAAATGCTATGCTTGTGTTTAAGTGCCGCAACCTTTCTTCCACCCCCCTTCACAATCGTGACCATTAAGTAATTGGTTACTGAGAATTGTGGTAACTTTAAAAATTGCTTATTTCAAGTTTCCCTTAATGTGTTAATGAAATGTTTTGAATTGATGACGGTCCTAGGTTTCTAACATTCTTTCTATCCACTGCAGGCTCCAGAGAGGGTGCTCAGAGACAGTAATTTGTCTGTCATCTCTTCTCTGTCCACTGAAGATTGCAGCTTCTCTCGCCATCAGACTCAAGAATCATCTCAACATCAACAAAAGGTTTCACTGAAATAGCTATTTCTCAACCGTTGTTATATTTATTTATTTATTTTATTTATTTATTTTCACTTTTTAGAATTTCAGGGGTGGAGGAAGGGTTAATGACATTAGTGATGTTTTGTGTTTTTTTAATCGTCAAATCATTTTCAGGTGGTGGGAAGGCAAGGGGGTGGAGCAAGGCCTATAAAGGCACAATAAAAATTCATGTAGTTGTTGAATTTGCTGACTTTTCTCAGAGTTATACTATGTATGTAGTACCCAGTAGCCTTGTGATATGAGGCTGTCTGTCAGTTAATGCTTGGTCCTTCATGAGATAGGTAGTACTTATTGCATGAGTCAGAGTGTAATATGGCTGAAATATTTCAAGAGTAGACTGATTTATTTTCAGGAGGGTTTATTCTATCTACCCTAGATATTTTCACTGCCCTAGTATGTATTAGAACTGGTAACTCATGGTGTAAAGTTGGCTGCTGGGGTTCCCCACACACCCTACCGATATTTTAGCAGCTGCTCTATAGGCTGCCGGGTGGAGGATGGAGGTACTAGATGGAAAAAAGCCTGATAAGCTAGGCGGGTTGCTATGACTATTAGGGTAATGAGCTTGCAGCAGTTATAAAATAACCCTTGAATATTGTGAGTGAGTGTGAATATCGTGAGTTATTTCTTTGCTTTCTTTGCTGGTTGGCATTGTGAAGACATCTAGGGTGGAATAAATTACAATAGGTAATCACTCTGTTGATAGCTGAGTCTATTTTGTATTTTTTGTCCTCAGGCAAGTAGTGAGATCCACAATACAACTGTTACTACTACAGCATCTGCTAATTCTGTGGCTCCATCCTCCTCTTCCATTCCATGTGGTAGCTCTGTGTCATCATCTTCAATAGATAGAGGATCTCAATCATCTGTCAGTGATGCTAACTGCCATGGGTCGGTCTTGCCGAGTCAGGAAGAAAGAATGGGCGTGGTCCTGGCAGCACGCTGTTTGAATGCACTGCAGGAAGGCAGCTTTGAGCACTCAGAGTTGGCCAGCACAAACCTAGAAGAATTTGTTTCCCGAGATATGGAGTCTGTATCCAGGGAGACCAGCACTGTATCCATGGCTACCTCAATGTCCAGGGATACTACTGCTTATTCACAGGATACCAGTACTATGTATTTGGATTTACGTAGTTATGGTTAGTATCTTGTTAAATTGTTAAAAAAAAAAAATAATAATAATAATTGTGAACTTTTTTTTTCTTCCCTTCTCTAGTGGATTCACTGTCAAGTTCTGAAGGGAGATCCAACATGCTAAAAACACCTCAACCCCCCAAAGAAACTAGTGAAGAAGATAGTAGAGCATCTTTTTCCCACTTGTTGAGAGAGAATGAAGCTGAGTATTATAAGCTTCTGCTGAACCAAGTTCTAGGCCAGCAGAAGCAGCAACAAGACCCAGGCAGCAAGGTGATGAATTCAAGCTGCATGGATAGCGGGAATTGGCACCCTCAGAGTCATTCTACCTCTCTGCAGGAACATTCCAAAGTTCAAGAGCCTGTGGACGTAGGACCTAAAGTAAAAAATGTTTCGGAAACTCTAAGAGGAAATAGCAAGGCCAGCTCTGATTTGAGCCTCTGTTTGGGCAATGTTGTAGAATCAATGCCTGCAAAATCCTCATCTGGCATGCATGCATCATCAGCAAATGATCCAAGTTTCAATTTGCATTCCATTCTCCATAGCAGCAGCATTAGCAATGGCAGGTCGAGTGAGAGGAGCCCACAGGACATATCGTTGTTGTCTTTGCCTCCCAGTGGCATCAACACCATGCTACTGACTGCTGGGTTGTGGGGGTTGGACCTGTCTGTGGACGAAGACCTCCATCATGCAGACCTCATAGGCAAGAAGTATCTTCATAGATTGCCTAGTGTTGCTTCAGCTGGTGATAGTGTCGGGGCAGGAAACAGTAGTCTCCACCATCTTCCGTTAGGTAGGACTAGTTCACAAAGTTTGTTTTTTTGTGTGTGTGTCTTACCCCACTTCATTGGCTGTGAGCAGCTAAGGGCACTTGGCACTACACTATTTTATACAAACAAACACGTTCCCTACACATGTTATGAAAAACTATTTTTGTTTTATAGACGAGGCTAGTGTGAATCAGACGTTGGCTCTCAGCACGACTATGTACCAGTTCCTGGAGAGGCATGATATCATGCACAGAGACAAGCCAGCTCCAGCTCGGGAAATGAAAGACACAAGACAAATTGAGGGGTGTGTCAGTGGAGCATGCTCCATTTCCAGCAACCCGCTTCCTGTTTCTCACAACCTCCCATTGGCTGCAACACCTGATCATTCCTCATCCAAGCAGAACCACAATATATTGGATGTTGAAAAGACTCGAGCTCTGCAAAAATTTACTTGATTTTCACAGTTTCCCGTCATGATCATACTTATTTTTATCCATTGCTTGAATTTTTTTTAATCTACTCAAGGCATCATTAATTTTTAGTTATTTTCTATCGTCATGTGACTACTTGAGACAAGGTGATGCATTGTATGAAAGATTCCTTACATAGTGCTTAACCATGATAAAAAAAGCATGACCATGGTTAAAACAGCATGTCTGTTCAACTACATCCACAACGGTATTTAAATGCATTTGCAACACTTGTGGTGCCAAATTGTTGCTTCACAAAGTTCACTTCTTTCCAGTTTTTAAAGGTACTAATTGTATAGGATAGTGACGGGAATTTGTGCAGAAAATTGGGCTTAATGTCACGTCAAAGCAGCTGTCCAAAATATTCTGACTCCAAGAACGGTAAATATGTTGCATTGCTTTGTTTTATTTTTTTTTATCTACGTAGTAAAAGTAAAGACGAAGTTATTTCTTCATTCGTCGTCAAAGAGATTTAGATAGTGGGATCACGTGAGGCAGCTCGGTAGGTGTGGTCAAAGTGGTTAAAAAAAAGAGGCGAAATAAAGTGGTTTTGTGTGTAACCTGGGGTGGTGGGTATATAGAAGAGGTCGCGCCAGTTGCAGTGTTGCTTCTTAACCTGGTTTGGTACTCGGAAAAATTTCCGGCTTGTCCGTGAGGTAAGTGCTGTACTGTGCAACTGAATTTTAAGGTGCTTATGTAAATTTTCCCTTTGAGCCCATTTTAGGCCGCTCCCAACTGTTAGCTACATATTTCTCCAGTTGAGTGCAGTATGGCTGCGATAGTAAAAGTGTAGTTATCAGCATGGTGAACGGCTTGAGTGCATGTTCATGCATGTCTTGTTTATGACACTGTAGTCGGCAAAGTTGTGAATATTTTCACTTGGTAACAACTGAGAGAACTATGTGGAGGTTTGCTGGCTAGGTGTGTGTGTGTGTGTGTGTGTTAATATGTTTGGGTACTTAGATTTTGTAGTAAGGTAAAGTTTATTGATGCTGCAGTATGAAGTGGAGGGTGCTCCTTTTATACTATTTGTTGTTAGCATGGCCTCTGCTTCCAGTGAAATAACAGCAGTTTAAAAGGGAGATAGCATAGCTGATATTTGATATTTTTGTCTGTGCAGTGACTGTAGCATTGGGCATTGGATACATGGTTTAAAAAGTGTGACCCAGGATTGGAAGCTGAGTAAAGGCTTGTTCTGGTAGAATTGAGGGTCTTCATACTTCACTAGTTATGATGTACCTTGCAGTACCAGGCTTGATGAGCTGTATAATGAAGGATTCTTGGAGGGGATGTTGAGTCTTCTGGGTTTCTGCATGTCTCTTACAAACAGTAGTTCTAAGGGGCTGGCACATAGCAACGCTCGCGCGCGGCTTAATTGAGCAAGTAAACCACGGAAACCACAGAGTTGTAGGAGGTAGAGGGCGGACATTAAAACCCGCGCATGATGTTGTATTAGTAGCCTAACGCGTATAGTTACTCGGCTTACGGAGGGTTTGTAGTGGGCTTAGAAAAGTGCACAGCTGCAAAAAAGTGCGAGACACTTGGAATCTATTTTGTACTCCAAGTACAGAAGGCGGATGGATTAGTGTTCAATTTTGGTAACAGCGGCGTAATTAACAAGGGTAATAAAAGTGGCGTTTTTGTGTTCGATTACAGTATAATTGTGACGCAACAAGAAAAAAAGAACGTAAAAATATGGAGGAAACATAAAGCAAAATAAGAATTGAACAAAACAAAAACGGACAATATTGTAAACAATTGAGCTGAAGAAGCGGTGGACGAAATTCTGGCTTTCTGTGCGTCCTCCACTACTCCATAAGTTCCGTTTATTTTGGGGACTTGAGGCTTCATAACTTCGTTGGTTCAGTGCGTATGTCAGTCATCCTTGGTAAGTCCACATTTTGCCAGCATGTCTCGTAGTCCGCTTGGCTGCGTTGAACCTGACAAGGTATAGCATCGAGTTATTTTCCATAGCAACAGCCAAATTAAACATAATGCTTTTGTGTGGGCGGAGCGCGTATTCCGTGTGCCACACCCTTATACATTTTTAAATTACCTTTGGTGGGGTAGGTGGCGACGGGCTTTCATTCTGCGGGGTGTGTCAAAATGACCATGGTTTGTGCTGAGTGTCCAATCTTGGCAAGTTGGTCAAGGGTATAAGATGAATGGTAACTTCACAAAGAAAGAGGGAGTCATTTATTATGGACAGTATGGTACAATGCTATCTTGTGCTGTTGTATGCATTTCACATTAGACGCAGTGTGTAGTTGTGTATTGGAGGTGGGGAGAGGGGAAACTTTACATGATCGAGGCTACATGTGTCAAATTTACACATTAGGGTATTACCATCTCCCTGTCTTTTCCTGTCTCCCCCCCCCCCCCCCCCCCCTTGTTTTTATAGTTGAAAGTTTATATGATTCATTTGAATTGAATTGGAATTTATTGCCAACCACTCTGTATTCCCGTTGCGAAAAAAAAAATGAGTAGATCATTTTGTTACTATTACTACTACTTACTACGACTTAAAGTTGATATGTGGACCAGCCTAACTAGCCCTTAGTAGTAGTAGTAGCTTTGCAAAACCAAGAGATTTGCTGGCATATCTGATCTACTTTCCTTGTGTTGTTCTTCATTTAAAAAATAACCTTACGTAGACTCTCTGTGCATAATACATTTAAATTATGGAAGTTACGATTGTCGGAACATTACTGGCACTGCCGGACATGCCTGTTATGTAGTCATACATGATGTGTTTGTATGTAAGACAGAAAGTTGACTTTGTAGTGGATCATTAGGGCATTTACTGTGTTAGCGGATAAATGGTATTTTGTTTGGGCAGTGAGGCCAGTTGTCTGCTAATGTAAATTTCCGTCCTCCTCCCACCTCTCTTATCATCTTCCCTTTGTTTTTTTTTTTTTTTTTTTTTTTTTTTTCTTTTTATGATACACTATGTTCGTGCTATGTTTTTCTCATCCGGCATGGGCCCTGATCGCTGTATGACCAGTTTCTCAGCAATTACTCTCAAGCCTACACATATACCCTCCACGCTTCTAGCATAGTCTTTGTCGGGCATAGTTCTATGTTTCTATGCCGCTATACGACGCCTTATAGGCACTGGAGTATGATACTAGTAAGCCTACTGTATATTTACTTTGTTTCTCTCTTCACTATTGCCCTTGACATTCTCAATGTTTTACGAGTCATACTCGTGAGAGTTGCCGAGGAGTGATCTATGTGGCTATAATTGGGTGCCTAAGCGTTGTGCCAGGAGGACTGTAATGGGGGCATGTAGAACGTCATTGAGAGACTCAACTCTGCTCAAGGTCTCTCAGCACCAGAAGCTTAAAATGTTTCCTGTAGAGACTCATGGTATCTTGTGACAGCATAAGCGCACGTTCACACAGAGTTGTTCTTATAACTATCCATGTTTGCAGTCCGCTATACCATTTGAAAGGTGTCGAGCTGTGCTGATCAGTCTGATTGTCAGTCATAAGTGTCTGTAAGTCCTATTGTAGGTCTGGTCTTTATCCATAGTGTACAGGTCTAGGTCCTCTATTCCTATATGTTATGTAGGACTGGGATGAGTGTATTCCAGTATACGGATAGGTCTAGACGTATGTATTCCAAGTGTAGGTCTGGATCTGTATTCCATAGTGTAGGTGTCTGTCTTTCTATTACCATAGTGTAGGCCTGCGTACTGTATTGCACATAGCTAGAGCGCATACTACGCGTACTGCAATAGTGTGATTCCATAGTCAGAGCTAGGTCTAAGGTCATTAAATCTCCATACCCGTGACCCTCAAGGTATGGTCGTGTCATTCACATGACGTAGTAGGACTAGTCGGCGTATCTACATAGTGCTCCAGGTACTGAGTGACCTGGACAATATCCAGTAGTAGTATGCGATCGGAGACGATCATGTATCCAGAGTGTAGGATCTACGAGTGTCGAGCTATTCATGACAGGTAGAGTCTGGTCCTTGTATTCCAATATGGTAGGTCAGTACACAATGGTGTTTATGTGATCCATAGTGTAGGTATGCAGGTCTGGATTCCATAGGGTACCGCTTAGCGTCTGTATCCATAGGTAGCGTCTGGCTCTGTATTTACACATAGATGTAGGTACCATCGGCTCTTTATTCCACTAGCCTAGAGTCTGCTCTGGTATATCGTCATTAGATGGTAGGTATCCCTCTATGGTCGGGTATATCCTATAGCCGCATGGTAGAGTCTGATATTCCACTGGTCAGGCTAGAGTCTGTATCATGATCAGCTGTCCACCACCGCGTCTGGTTTCTTTTATCCTATCACGCTGTAGGCTCAATGTGTCCTGCCCCCCCCCTATCTACGCCTAGTGTAGGAATTCTAGGCTACTGTATCTCACGACTAGTCGTAGGTCATGCGATCTCGCTATTCTCTATATGTGTAGGTGTCTTCGCATGTAATTACTGGAGTCCGCTATACGCCGATGATCTGCATGTACCTTATGACGTGCTTAGCAGTCCAACCCGTGCAGGCATCCTGTAGTGTCACATACGTGCCCCACACCACCCACCCCCCGTACACACAGCGTCCCCACCTGCATACTGTAATGATTCCATAGTGTTGTACGGAGACTCCTCACGGTCTGGTATTCCATAGTGTAGGTCCTTTCTGGTCTGCCTATTTCACATATGAGGGAATACAGGCCCTGAGCCGTACTAGCTATTCCATGACGGTGGTATCGGTCTAGATATTCCATCTGTTAGCGTCTGGTCAGTTCATCCACAATCGTGTAGGTCATTTTTCCTCCTCGGGCTGTCATTCCCATAGTCGTCCACGGTCTCCTTCCCCCCCGGCACTCCCCCGTATTCCAACACCAAGTTGTAGGTCGGGACTGTATACCATAGTGTTAGGTCTGGTCGTATCAATATGTGTATTCAATTGTAGGTCTGGTTCTGGTATTCCTATTGGGTATTCCACACATTGTCCGAGTCTGGTCTGTACACTCCAGGTCTGGTAACGAGCCCTACCCTCACCATAACAGCAAGGTCTGTCTGTATTCCCTATTGGGGGTTTGGTCTGTATTCCATATTGTAGTTCGGGTCTGTTGTTACTTTCCCGTTAATATGTAATGGACTCATAGGGCTTTATATGAAGTAGGAACAATAGCCAGTCCACATTTCTCTGAAGAGCGAGAAGTTGGTTGTTCATTAAAAGCCACTCAAAAAATTTAAGCTTCTGTTGACCTTATACATACGAATAACTCTGTCATCATCCTGGAACTCCAAGTTGCGTTTAGAAAGAATGCTTAGTAGATATAACATTTCTTCATTATCTTTTCTGAATGTTATACTGAAAAATAGGTTCTAATACTTCTAAATGAGGTAGATGGTGAGTAATGTCGTATGACAGGGGTTAAATAGTTGAAAATATACAGGAAACTTGGTTACATTGCGAGTCACCAATGGTGTGCTGTTTTTAGAGTGGCTACTGAAATAGTGGCTTGCTAAAGTAAACTAGAGTTCATCAAGTTCAACCACTTCCTGGTTAGAGTGTCATAAAACAGGAGGAACCAAAAATTTAGAGCGTGGGCAGTCATTTCCCGCTTGTCTGAACCATTGACTTTTGAACTGTCGGTATCTACAGTTCAATCTCTTGTTATCATTCCTCAAGATCAGCATGTTCTAAATACATTCCCTTAACTTTCATCCTACACCACTAAAAAGTAGTTGCAATCGAAAGGATGGACCTATCCCACACTAAGACCCCCCGTTCTGGCACTGTTTCTTTTGCGCACCATACACAGAATTCATTTATTGTAACTGTGGGTGATGCAAAAAGCTGGAAAGCATAGAAGTGGGGGGAAAAGAGTAGATGCTCATGGCGTGCGTTGAGCTACAATGTTGATGAGGAGGAGGGTATTAAGCATTTATACACGTTCTAACACTCTATTGGCCTAATTATAGAAATTACAGGAAATTATTACGTGTACCTTGTACTTGACGCTAATTGTTAGGAAATTATTTCTAATTAAACTTGTTACTAACTATAATGTAGGAAATATTCTTAATGTACGTGTACTATCTCATTCAGTATCAGAAAACTCACATAGGAAATTATGATGATATGTGAAATGACTATCATTCTAATTACGGATTCACATAGTAAATTATAAATTCAAGCCTTTTCATTTTCAAGTATTTGTGTTTGGTCACAATTCATACAGAAGGTGATGATTTAGCTAGTAAGTGGGGAGGTTGTTTGGGTACTTCCCCATGGCCCTCTTGTTTTGTTTCTTCAGGAGAAGCATGCTTGAGAAAGAGGTTGTGAATGTGAAAAAGATATGTTAGGAATAGGAAAGAGAATATTAGGCAAGAAAAGGGATTGGGACATGTATAAGGGAAGCGGAGTAAGACAAACTTGTCTGCACTCTACCCGTCTTCATTAGCAACCCGTCTTCATAGCAACCCATCTTTTCAATTAGAAACCCATAATACTGCAGGGTTTGTTGTTGTTTCGTTTTTTAGGTGGTGGGTTCGAGCGATGGGGGTGGTAAGCAAAACAGCAAGCTGCGCCGGAAGTTATTGAAGATTGGTCAGCAGACAGCGTTCACCGAGACTGAGCTGCAGGAGTGGTAACCAAAGGATTCCTGAAAGATGCCCCAGTGAGCAACTATCTGTAGACGAGTTCAAGGTCAGCTATGCAAGCTTTTCCCGCATGGGATGCGTCCAAGTTTGCAGAACACGTGTTCAGGACATTTGACGAAAACAAGGACAACACGATAGACTTTAGAGAATTATTTGGCCCTGAGCGTGACCTTCCGAGGCAATATAGAAGACCAAGCTAGATGGGCTTCAAGATGTATGACCTGGATGGTAATGGATACATCACCAAGCAAGAAATGCTGGAGATCGTTCAAGCAATCTACAAGATGGTGGGCACCGTGATTGAAGATCCTGAAGAAGAGTCGACGCCAGCAGAAAAAGCGTAACGAAGAAGATTTGTAGGCAGATGGACTCCAACAAGGATGGCAAGCTATCCCTCAAGGAATTCATCGATGGACGCCAAGAAGGATCCTTCCATTGTGAGGCGCTACAATGCGACCCATAGGGCGGAAGAAGTGCTAGACATAAAAGTAAAAAATTCATCAGAAAACTTTCTACACTCAGAGCTGACTATTGTAATATGCTTGGATGTTAGAAATTATAACTGTGTATGTTGTCTTCCTTTTTCAATTCCTATCTCAAGCCTGCAACAAGCAAAAAAATGCGTTACATTATTTTGGAAACGTACTTCCTTTAGCTTCATCATTTTATATGGCAATTTAAAAAAGAAAGAACATGTTAACTTTTTGGACCATACAGCAAAAACACATGAGAATAATTAACAATACCCCTTTTTTTTTTTAATTTAATTAAAATTACCATGCATGGGCAGCCCATTTATTGTATGATATAATTACAGTATTCACTTAAAACCTATGATTAATTTGGTCCTGTTCCACCCTGTATCTGATTTCTGAGTTGTCCAAGGTTCAACGTCTCTCCTCTGGGTTCTTCTCAAGCAGAGCTGCCATCTTCTTCCTTGATATTTCAAGTCTGGAGGCCCGGTACAGCAGATTACGCGTGTTGCCATTCTACTGTATGCAAACAATACAAGTGAACACAAACCCCATGCATAAATGCCATTTACCAATACAAATAATGCCCAGTGGAAGGAGGGAAAAAAAAACAACAACACAGAACCAAAAATAGGGGTTAGGAGTGCACGAAAACAATCCGTACACGAGTCATATCTCACGATGGTAAGATTCAATATTATATTCAATAAGGAAGCAAAGTCAATTAGAATGTGTGATCATTGTTGAGCAAAAAATTTTGGATTTAGTCCGGTGGTGCTAGAGTTGGAGGAGATGTGGCCGAAACTTGACAATGCAACAGTTAGATTTATTGAGGTCACTTGAAGTCTGAGGGCTCAAGAAAAGATCAGTTTATTAGTTCTTGCATGATGGGATAAAGTAGGATTGGGGGTGGTAGGTTAATGGGGATTGATCATTAATCAAATTACTCGCCACATACTTGCTTGCCACATCATGCACAACACACAACACCACACACACAAACTCTATCACCACCGTGCACACACATACACACTCCACCAGACAATTTTAGGACAGCTTCTCCAGAACAACAGTTGACCGTGTCATCGTCCATCTTAAACCACTCCATTACCGCAGGTGACGAAAACCCCCCCCAAGTAATGACCTGAGGGGAGCTTGAGCGACCTTTTGTGTGAGTTAAGGCAATAAGTCGAGTAGCCAGAGTTATTACTAACAGGAGCTGACAGACAAACAGGCAAAAATAAACAACACCAAAAAAATCACTAGTATTGGCAAATAACACACAAAAATTACACCCATACTCTTTAAAAAAATAAAAAATAAAAAAAAAAAAATACAACATTTTTTAAAGAACTTATTGGATATAGTATAGTAGATTGTTAATTAGAACTTCTCTAATTTGAAACCTTGATAGTCAGACATTTTGGACACAACATCTTATAGTGCAACTCAGCATTCACTAATCCAAATTCCATTCACTCTTTGGTCCCATATTGCTTGAATTAATGAGGCTCTATGGTGCAACTTTGTCTTTCACGTAGGTTGAGGCACATACAACTATTATCCTTGCCAACTGACTGGATTGTGCTGGTCATAACTAGGCTATGTTAAAAGACTGCAATACTATAAACAGTACCTGGAGTTCAGTGCTATATGTTTATCATTATTCATTTGACTGGTGGCAGCATTAGCAGGAAAGCTGCAAGTTGTAAGGGAAAACAAGTCAAAACAACCACAATCTTATCAGCTCAATGTGGACACTCAAGTTCCCTAGAGGAAACTCTCTGGCACTTCTTAGCTTGTGCTTGTTAGGGTGAACAGGTGGAGAAGTCTACTGAATCTTCTGGCAATCAATGCCTTTGGAATCAAATGGGTGTCTGGTGGAATCAAAATTGGTTCTACTGGATACACCACTTGAAAGAAGATCAAAATAATTATGGAAATCCAAATTCTACTTCAATAACTTATTGGTCAAACATTTCATTTTGAAAACTGAGATGGATACATGTATAGTAATTTGTTGATAGTGCATTCAACTGGCAGCTTCAAAATTTTCCAACAGGAATGTTAAATATACAAAATAATGGAAGGAAGGAGAGAGGGAAAAAAAGTGAAGTTGAGAGCATCGAGTGAGATAAATGTGAAGAGAGAGGATGCCCCACTAATTAACAGATTCTCAACATAGACTCTTCTCTCTTACCGTCAGGGAAATCGTAAGGCTCGTATTCCACTGCTTTCTGGCTGTCCTGTAACTGCTGCTTGCTCCGTGGACCTATCACCTTGCCCTCAGCAATGGCCTTGGCTTTCAACAGCTGCAACACACAAATATGACTAATATTCAGATGCATGTGTGTTTATATATGCAGTAACATCCCCCAACATGACCCTCTGTAGTGATACTAAAATACATAATCTGTGCCGTGTAGGCCAGCTTACCATTTATTTTTTTAAGTTCAGAACAGCATAATCACACACACACACACATACATACATGCACACTTATACACACATTCTGGAGAACCTCTTGTCCAAGCCTGGGCACAAAATGTTTGCTACTATCGGGTTCATTACCACTATGAACCAACTTTCAGTTCCTAAAATAACTTTGGAACTGAATCTTGACAGAGCCAGAAACACATGCAATCCAAAAAACTGTGAGGGTTTTTTAACTTTTACAACTGGTACTGTTACATAACTGTTTGCACGACAGTGATCCAGTTTTTTATAACTCGTCCAATTATCCACGAACACTCAATAATGACTTCAACTTCCACCACTTGGGAATGTTTCCAAACACACATACAGTACCTTGGGAAAACTATATATTTCAAATAAATTAGAAATCGATATATTTAGAGCTGCTACATACATTACAACTGCACCAACCAACCGCTTCCAGCAGCCATAGAAACAAATGAAGGAAAAAATGTCCTGCACACAATAAATCCAACAGGTATTCCACTATATTTTATGTATGTACGTATGTACACATGTATGTATGTGTGTATGTGTGTATGTATATATGTATGTGTGTATGTATATATGTATGTATGTGTGTATGTATGTATGTATGTGTGTATGTATGTATGTTTAGTCTCATGAAATGTTTAGTCTCATGAAATGTTTAGTACAACAGTTCCGTCAAAAGTTGTATTTTGACCTCTGAAAGTATCTGACGTGTTTGATTCCTGATTCCTTATTGTCATTATTACTGTTGTTGTTATTATTATTTTTATTCACAATGACCATCTTGCCAGATTCACACACACACACACAAATCGCACACACCGATTTTTTCTCCTCCGCTTCCTTGAACTTGTTTCTAGTATCCAGCAGTTTCTTCTGGAGTTCAGGCGTACAGAATTCATACATGTCCAGCTTCAACTGATACTTGATATCCTGCACGCAAACAAACAAACAAATATCTTCAAAACCAAAATCTCAAAAAAAGTCTACGAAATATAGCCTAGCTCTTTACTGATACACACACACAAAACAACAAACAAAAACAACAACAACAACAAACCATTGCACACACATATATAAACAAAATCCCATCTTGCCTGATTAACGGGGCAGGGAAGCTATAATAAAAGCAAAAACTTTGTGTGTGTGTGTGCATGTGTGTGTGATGTGGGAGTTAGCAGTGTACCCGTGCAGTTCACTGACTTTGAGAATCTTCTTTGAGACTATCTCATCGCTGTCTCCTGTCTTGCCCACGTAGAACCTCATGTACTGGACGTTGAGATAGGCAGGCAGCCGAGACACTCTCGACACTTTGTTATACGTAGCATTCACATTCAGACTGGGAGATATCTTCTCTATGGTCCCTTCAAGACCCTGAGGGAAGAGTGGGAGGGGCAAATAGAGGGGGTTAGGATGATAGACCATCCATGCACTTGAGGTGTAAATTATCTCACCTTCTTGAGCCCAGTGTGAGTGTACTTGATATCTAAAAACACAACATAACACTCTTGAAAATTTTATCTATAGGATGTACATAATATATGTATTGTACAAGTTGAAGTAGAAATTCATTGTAAGAACTCGTGCACAAATGGTAGTTTAGATAGTGTGCTCAAGCCATAAAGAAAGTTGGTTTGTCTTCAAAGACAAAAGAAACAAAGAAACAAATAAAGTTGCTAGAATCCTTACATCAAGAGTTCACAACACTATGAGTACTTGATACAGGAGTGTCTTCATATATATCTACACCTAGCCAGAAAGTGACCATACTTTACCAAAATAAATGTCACCAGTAACCGTATACACAAATTCCCAACATTTGTGGGAAAACTAATCTACATGTCAAAACAACTAAAATAAATAAATAAATAAAAATAAATTATTTAATATGTGTGGCTACTTTAAAAAATAGTAAGAGTAAAATGATGAAAAATGACTTTGATCTTCAATATACCTAGGGAGATAAAGCACGAAATTTGGTAGCTCTTTTCCGTTTCTGACGTCTCTTGCTCCTCAGGACTATCCACACACTTGTAAGTGGTCAAATACTCCACACCTAACACACACACACACACACACACACACAATGAACCCTTCTGACAAAGACACAATTCTTAGCATGTTGTAATTATTATTTTCTGCTCTACTCCAGTTTGCTGTGGACTTCATGAAGAACCTAACTACTGCCACTATGCAAATTGGACAACCAATTACACATTGAAACAAAGAGTAGAGAAAGTTGGTGTTGGAATTACAAAACTCGAACAATTCTAATAAATAAACTAAATTAAAAAATAAATAAATAAAAGCAAAATAGGCAATAATAGCACATTTTTCTCGTTAACTTAACCCCACGCTTCGACTTCTCCGAGAATGACTGAATCATTGAAAATAGGCAATGTTTGCCTGGTACTATCACCAGCTTAATTAAATAGCAATGAACCAAATAACTCACTTGGACACACAGCCATTATACCCCTGATCTTAACAGTGCTAAATACAAGCCTCTTAGTCCTCAATTTGCAATCCTTTGTAGTGCTACATTGATGTGCTTCAGCACAAATGGCGAGCAAGTCATTGTGCACACAAGGTAGAATCTGATAAAAGTTGACTACAAAATCTGTATACAAAAGAACGGTACGGCTACACTCATTTAGTTTGCCTGAAATAGTCAATGGCTACATAGCTACTTGTAGCTACTTTTAGGACTGAACGATGCCTTCTGAAACTATGTGAACAGAATCTTGCCTTCTGAAACTATGTGAACAGAATCTTGCCTTCTGAAACTATGTGAACAGAATCTTGCCTTCTGAAACTATGTGAACAGAATCTTGCCTTCTGAAACTATGTGAACATAATCTAAGACATTTACAGTAGTGATAGCTCCATCTAAATGACCTGTGTTCCTAATGACCTGTGTTCCTGATTAAAAGCACTCCAGCTACTTCAAAACGGCTGAGGCTTTAAATGACATATGGGGAGGGACTTCAATACCATAGCAGCCACTCTCCGCAACTATTTGACTTAGGAGAAAAAAAATTACTGCACACTTTATAGTCTTACCCTAAATGGTGACTTGCTTACTACAAAAAGCTGTGTAAAGGCATCTAACATTTTTATTGGGTAGTTTACGTTGTGGTATTCTTTAGCTAAGCAGTAGCTGTAACACTCTACACTTTTACATGCACTTGTTCACTGGATATACCAACATAACACTTACTTTCGTGACTTGACTACAGAAGAATGGATTTTCAAGTAAACAACAATACTGTTACATAGGGCTATAGCTATGGCAAACAGCGCATTAGCCAAGATAACTTACCAACGCTGCTAATTCGAATAGAAAATGAACTCCTATGTTTGTAAGACTGCGTATGCAAAAAATCAGGTAATTTCAAACACAACCTTATTCAAAGGGATAAACAACAATGATATGGGTAAAGGTTGCTAATCCAAAGGATTTCGTTTAGTGGACTATGGGGACAGGGTCGACCACCAAGCAAACACAAAAATGCAAGGGTCAAAGTACAAAATGACATACGTACGTCCACACATATATACAAATAAATATCCCCGATTCTCAATTTGACACCACTGTATGGTGTCTCACTCGCTCGCCAACAAAGGCAACTGAAGTAGGCATTCATCCAACTAATCCCATTACACTAATCCATCGTCCTGAATGCTATTCATTCTACACTGAGTCATGCAAGGCAGGATAAATAGCCCCATAGTCTGTGTCCCATAACTTATAAGACATATGATCCTCCATCTGATAAAGTTCACTAATATAAGAATTTAAACCTCCCTATAAAAATTCCACCAAGCTCTAAAATGCAGCTGCTAGCAGCCACCCATAGGTGAGAGAGGGAAATTTTTTTAATAACCAAAGAAAATAATTTTCCACTGCATGCCCCATAGCTCACACACTCACCCGACCCAATCATGGCTACACATGCACACACTCACCCGACCCAATCATGGCTACATATGCACACACACTCACCCGACCCAATCATGGCTACACATGCACACACACTCACCCGACCCAATCATGGCTACATATGCACACACACTCACCCGACCCAATCATGGCTACACATGCACACACACACACATGACCCAATCATGGCTACACATGCACACAAACATGACCCAATCATGGCTACACATGCACACACTCACCCGACCCAATCATGGCTACACATGCACACACACTCACCCAACCCAATCATGGCTACACATGCACACACACACACACACATGACCCAATCATGGCTACACATGCACACACACACATGACACATGTGCATGTACAATGAACATTTGTGCTCATGATTCCAATGGTTAGTTGGTCTCTGAAGTTGTGTGTGTAGCCAGAGACAACATACATAGATGTTAGAGTCACACTGCTTTAGCAGTACTTTAGTAGTAAAGGTGCTTTATCTTCCAGGAGTATGGACACAGTCTGAAGTGAGTAATGTGTGAAGATGATGATGATGGTGGATATACTTACCAAAATATTGATCCATAAACTTCAATGTAGGGCCTGCCTGCACATACACACAAACAAACAAACACATGTATTCAGTACATACACATGTATTCAGTACATACACATGTATTCAGTACACATACATACACAATGTAATCAAACTGACATTCAGATCACACTCACAAACAAACAAGCAAACAAACAAACAAACAACAACAGGCATGATGCACATTATCACATCATGTCACACGTTACCACGTCTCCTGGCCTAGGCATCTTGAGAGTCTGAGCCAGTTGTGCCATGATAGCAGACCAGCACTCGTGGGCGTCTTGCTGCTTGAAGGCATTCGTCTTCTCATCTCTCTCGGCAAAGTGAGGCATGAGCTGATGCAGAGCCTAACACATGTATCCATATACACACACACACACACACACACACAAATGCAATGGAAATGAAAACAAGTATTTTACTTGCCCGCACTTTGTCCTCTCAAGCCTTTTCCCCCCCCCCCCCTCCCCTTCTCTGTCTGCCTCTCTACTCTATTCTAGTCCCACCCTCTTACCTTCATGAACATAAGCAGAGGGAACCTTGCTTCACCCTTATCCATATCACTATACAAAATACCCAAACCTACAACATCCAACAAAGAAAAGAAAGTTTTCATTTAGGGCAGAATCAGCACTATATACTTCACACCTAGCAATTTAGATTAGGACTTGTTCATAGAGTCAGCAACAACATCATAACTAATGCTGAGCAACACTCAGAAATATCCTTCAAATACTACACTGGCATCACTTTATTGAATGCTGAAATTGCCGAGTCCACAGTCAAACAGTGTCATCATAAACCAGCCAGATACACAGGTCAAGGGTTGGCCAGGCCGGCCTCAGGCAGACCATGCCACAGGAGTTGCCAACTAACCAGTGCATGAGTGTGGCTCCACCCACCTATTCCTTCCATTGCCCAATTCTAGTCACACTTCCATTTAAAACACACACACACACACACACACAGAAATTTTACAGCTAGAAGGGAACTTCTGTTTCAACCTATCTTCACAACAGTCATACTGAAGACCAGCAGCTAAAATAGTTGCATGATGGTTGTTGTGGGGGAGAAGGCAAGAATGCTACCTAAGTATAAGCTTTCATAATGCCTTGAAATAATTATCCATACCACGGAACAAATGAAACGGTAAAGAGTCTGTTAAAAAAAAAAAAAATGAACAGGTTGGATGTACAGAAACAACATACACTCTGTGAGTGTCTTGCATGCCTTGCTGCATGCAAATAAAAATTAATAGAGCAATGCTCCCCATTCAACTACCAGGCAGGGTATATTTTCAAAATGACATTTTAGTGAGGTCAAATCAACATTTGGGAAGAAATTGTCTCCACAAAGGTCAGAATAATCTTCCATTAATACAGTGTTACTTGACCCCATGGCAACACCCCTGACTCCTCCCTCTATCGGGAAAAATTATAGTATTATTTGACCAATAATACTTACTTGCAGTGATGTCACCATTAAGCGAAAAATCTGTGGATTCCACATATCTGTATAGATACACATACAAGCACATGTTTGTACAGATACTGCATCAGAAAAATGGGTGGAGCCAAAAACGAACATAGGAGTAACGAAAACAACAACTAACGAAACTATATTCAGCAAAGACATGGTAGTATGTCGTGCCACACGTACAATTCCTTGACCACACCTTACCTCTTCAGAGCTTGGCTTAGTTCCGGCACCGACTTCAAACACTGGAGAGTAGCGTTCATGTAACACGTGTTGCCATAGTTCTCCAAGCCAAGAGGAAGCATAAACTGGATAACAGCACACACACATACAAATTACCAAATATTTCTTTATACTCATCCCTCTAACTTTGTTATTTGAGCCGCTAAATTTGTAATTAACTCCCCCCCTCCCCCCCCCAAAATATGTCCTACAAATGCAAAGATACAGCCAGTGGATTTTTGACAACATGTATTACATCACACTGCTGGCATCCTGCCTTCCATGTATCCCTTACCAGTCAGAATAGCTATCTACCAAACTACACGGTTTGTTAAATAAAGCTCTGTGCAGATGAACCTAATCTAAAGGTCTAATAAAGGCATTGAGGGAGATAATCCATTGCATGCTTTGTTCTTGAAGCCCCAACAAATAAGCAGGGTAAATATCTATTAGTTTTCTTTTCACAGAAAGTGATACTTACCCTACCTATATAAGTTATCATTCACCTTCTTATTTGTGCATTTATTTGTTTAACCACAATATTTATTCATGGATGGTGCACTATTTAAATTGTTTTTAAGTAGACTATTGACAGTCTAAATTTACATTGTTTCAAAATTTCCAGAATGTTTCATAAAAGAGCTGGTTGCTACAACAATACCGTAGGTATATCTTACAAATATATAACAACACCATAGATATATCAAACAAATATATAACAACACCATAGGTATATCTTAACAAATATATAACCACACCATAGGTATATCTTAACAAATATATAACCACACCATAGGTATATCAAACAAATATATAACAACACCATAGGTATATCAAACAAATATATAACAACACCATAGGTATATCTTAACAAATATATAACCACACCATAGGTATATCTTAACAAATATATAACCACACCATAGGTATATCTTAACAAATATATAACCACACCATAGGTATATCTTAACAAATATATAACCACACCATAGGCATATCAAACAAATATAACAACACCATAGGTATATCGAATAAATATATAGTACAACTATTGATAGAAACTTGTCTGACAGACCAATAAAGAAGTTTGTCAGACACAACAGATACTCCCTATTACTTTTCCCGATTAAAACACGCTAGGAAGACACCTGAGATTATTTTATCTCTTTATATTGTGCATTCATTTCTTCCAACCATATTGAAACTCTCTCTCTCTCTCTCACACTCACTCACCGCTGCAGCTTCAGATTCAGACATGTCTTCCAGGAACTTGATTGGCTCAGGAGGAGCAGATGGAAGCTCATCTGCTGAGCCCATCATCATGAAAGTCACATTCTTAAATGAGACGAGGGGTGGAGGATGAAAAAAAAAAATACACACATCTTAACTCATTTATAACACATTTCACCACACAATAATTGAACAGCATGTATACTACAGATGTCTCCCTATACCAGACCATTCCAAAAAAAAATTGAAATTGAAGGAAAGAACCTCTTAGCATTGAAATGCTTAGATGTTGCCTTGCAGCTTAACACAGTGTCAGGGAATTCAACACAGTGTCAGGGAATTCAACACAGTGTCAGGGAATTCAATACAGTGTCAGGGAATTTAACACAGTGTCAGGGAATTCAATACAGTGTCAGGGAATTTAACACAGTGTCAGGGAATTCAACACAAGAATGATACATTAAAAATTGCATGCATATTCTAGAGAAAAAGGGCACCAATTTGGCCTGAATAAAACAATATAGCTAGAAGCTAGTTGTTAAATATTGACCAGATTTTGATGAAAATTTTACTGTTTTGTTTCAAAAGCAAAATCTTATGTTTGTGTTATTCACTCTGCAAACTTACATTTTTTAGTTTAGCTTTTGCCCTACCCCAGTCTTGGTCGGTCAAGGTGACACCTGCAATCATGACTTTTTGTCGCTCTGGTGACACACCTAATTCAGAGATTATTTCAATTTACTTGTGATAAATAATATACTTAATACCTGTCAAAGAAAACAATTGCATTTTGAATACATCTGGAGTTTCATCAGAGTCTACTTCCACATTGTCAAATTTCTGCTTTCCCCACTTCACTTTTACTGAAATAATAAACACACAAAACTCTATTCACCAGACCTTCGCTCAAATCTGACATTACCTTTAAATACTGGCATTATTGGTGGAATGACAGAACAGGAAAATAGTCTCACTTTTATTCTTTCTTCAGTCGAGGTCAGAGGTCGCTTCTAGGCGTGTGCCAGCACTGCAAATATACTAATTCTATATAAAGCCCACTAGTGGGCGCTTTATTAGGTTCTCTTAGCGCTGAGGTATCTCGAGTGAATTTTGACCTGGAGGTCGTTCTTTATTTTTCTGTGTAACTTCTTACCCATGTAGAAGATGGCTTTACTTGATACAGCGGAATTGGTAAGTCCTAACATTTTGTTTTTGTTCTTCTTGTGGTTGAGTGAGGAGTAGTAGAAGTATTTACCCACTATCGAGTAAACCTAATTATATGGCTGACCTTATTAAGTTCTATTAAAGAGATTATTGCCATAGTTTCTTGCATAGTGGAGGATTTATCCCTAGTACAATGCTATTAAAATTACTAAGAAACGGCGCACGTTTCAGACTGAGGCGTTGTCCTGTTATCATCGAATTAGACTTACTTTGACGTGTTACACATTCTTGTAAAGTTATGTTTAGTTCTTCTGAGTGCTAAGTTTTTAAATTATTTGTCTTTTTTTTTTCCAGGTGTTGGAGGGCAACAGTAAAGTATGGCTTACTGCCCCAGAGATAGTTCGAGAGGCAATGAAAATGAACTTTGCAGCTGTCAAGTAATTATTAATTATCCTCCTCCTTCTCTTCCCCTTCCCTCCCCCCCCCTCCCATTTATCATGTAAACCCCTAGCGTGTGTTCCGTGTGAGTCAGTTAGAAAGTGTGTATGTTAAGTTTGTGTGCGCGTGCATGTGTGTTTGTTTGTTTGTGAGTATGTACATGGGGTACTCAAAACAAAGATTATTTTACTGAGGCCACTCTTCCCATTCTGATAAATTTCCTGAACCAAGTGATTTTGACCTAAATGATCACAGCCTAAATGGTCACTTGAGTTAATTACATTTCCCATTTAACACTTCAGTGATTCTGGCTTTTAATAGCAATCCCACACATTTCCACCTTTTTGGTCTGGGAAAGTACACTGACTTCTTTTGTCCTAGTAAATTAATGAAACCTGACCAAGACAAGAACTAACATTTTCACCTTTGTTCTCTAAGCTTGCAAAAGCCTGATATATTCACTTAATTAGAGTAATGTGGATAGTGCTATGTTTTTTTGTTTTTGTTTTTTTTGTTTTTCCTCCTGTGACCATTGAATGAAACATGACCCAAGATACCAACTAATAGATTTTTTTACTGAAGCCAGAAGCCCTAACATTGCCTCACCCTGTCAGAAGCCCTAACATTGCCTCACTCTGTCAGATGGCCTAACATTGCCTCACTCTGTCAGATGGCTCAGGAATGAAGAACTACTAGAGCTAATGTATAGCTTGTCTTGTACCTAGAATTTACTGTAGTAGCTGTATCATAATGCGTGTGTGCTTATATCTGTGTATGTATGTGTGTGTGTGTGTTTACAGCAGTCAATCTGTGAGAACACTGAGACAAGCTCTATCATCTAATGCCCTCAAGCCAGGTAGCCGCTTCATCAGGCGTGAAATAAAGAGCAGCGTCTGTTTTGCCTTGCAGAGAGTGAGTTCGTTCATCAGTTGTGAGACTATAACTGCAGTTGGCTGGGAGTAACTTTATTTTGGTTACGTTTAGATATTCAAATAGTTACTTTAATATAAATGCTTAAAGAAAACACAACTAGTTACAAGTTAGTGTGGAGGCTAACAAGTATATGAATTTACACTAAGTACCACTATTATACATAATTGCTAACTTCTTGCATGACCAAACTATCTTTCATTTTTACACCTTGTCTTTCCTCAGAGGTGTGAGCCACAGACGAGTGAGCCACAGACGAGTGGTCCTGCGGACACGGCTGCCGTCACATCCAGTAAGCTGGGTCGGCCAAAAAGGCACAAGACCCAGAACATGAAGCAGCCTGATCTGACACAAAAGCAGCGGCAAACACAGCCTCAGCAACTGCTAGAGACTCACCCATTACAGCAGCAGGATGACCCAACTGCCATGGTAAGTCTTGGTTGTGGTTGCCACGTCCCTAAACTCCACCCCACAGAACCTCAATCCCAATTTTCACCTCAATCCCAATTTTCACACTCTGCACCTGTACTTATTGTACTTGTCTTGGCCTAGTTTCAGACTTACTGTGGCACCCCTCCCGAGACCTTGTTAGTGGAGATAGACCCCACCCCTCCTCTCACACCCACTCGACCACCTTCAACAGTCTGCTTGCCTTCTCCCTGGCTCTCTATCCTCGGCACGCGGCGAACTTTACAGGCTAGAGCTGAACTAAATGATAGCCCAGTAAGAAAGGTAAGCAAATGTTTCAGACTATACAATTGTGAAATTAGTTGATATGTTTCATATCTTTTATTATTATTATTATTATTATTATTATTATTATTATTATAATTACCCAATATTTACTATTCCTTGATTATGGCTTGTAGGGCCGCAAAAGAACAGTTCAAGAAAGTTTTGGTGCTAGTCCTGTTTCATTGGTGAATGGACTTATTCGTGAAGTACCAGTCATTTCCAACTGCTCTCCTGGTATAGGTGCTGAGGTCGTTTTCATGGAAACATGCCATACCTTCTCATCTCCAGATTTTGATGTGCAATGTGTTCGGTGAGTGGAATGTATTGGTGCTGTGTGTTTTGCTTATTGGTTAGTACTAGCCAGGTATATGCTAATCAATCATATATATTTGGTACTACATGGTACCCCTTGTAGTGCGAACTGTGCCTTCTATTTTTCAAATTGCATGTTATTAGTTTACCTCTGATTAATTATTATATTATTGTTAGTGTACAACTTGTAAGTGTTTATTTATCTTGAGGAAAATCAACTGTTTTCCCGTTATAAAAAGCAGCAACTTGTTTTTTGTAGTTGCTGGATGTGAAACCCTTTACCAGTTTTAATCTGCAACTGTTGTTAAAGTTTCCTTTGTCTTTGAGCTATCAGATTTTGCTGAAGCTGGTGAGAGGAGCTAATTAACTCTCAGCATGCAAGCACAAGAGGGTTGTAGTATTTGGTTTGTCTGTCAGTCATTCTGTCACACAACAGTGGATCTTGAAGACTGTGGCCTCCCAAAGATTGAAAAAGGCATCAAAATGTTATAATGTAATGTGCCAGAATTTTTTTGTTTCAACTTTCTTTTTTCCCCCAGAAAAAGCTAGTTTTTTTTTTTTGTCACACTGTAATCAGTGAGCAAATAGTTTCTTTGTTGCCCACAGTAGTTTTGGTTTACCAGAGTGCTAGAATCGGAGTCCTCCATTGAAACTGCTGGTGAGGTGGGTGTCTCTTGCATATTAGCTTCTCTTTCAAAGACAGCATTAACGTCTACCGTTTCATTGCACGAGTTACATATCGACTTGCATCAGCTGCATATTGACACATTCGTATTGATAATTATGCTAAGTAAATTATTCTTTTGGTCTTTGTAATAGCCTGCTAGTGTATAATAACGCTGAGGGTTCACACCTTTTGTGCTTTATTGAACTTCAGTCGTGCTTTTTTTTGTTTGTTAGTTTGTTTTGAGTTAAGATTTGATTGTTATATCTACAGCCCCATTATTACAAATCTGCAGTCAGTGGAGAGCTACTGTGTTCTAAGTAAAAGTATTCCTCTTGAATTATTTCACAGTATTTATACCTGAGGCTAGATCACTCACCATTTGTGCTGTGTGTGTGTGTGTGTGTGTGTGTGTGTATTGCAGTCCCATTTCTGGCTCCCACCAACTAGATACTGGAATTGATGAAGATCCTTGCTCAGCTCAAGGAGACAGGAGCCACTATGCTCCTTTTGAAGTGGAGCCCAAGCCGCCTCGCAAGAGGAAGAAGCCGATGGAAATAGAATCTGTAACTGCTGCAACCGTCAAATGTGACCTCTCGGATCCCTCAGGCTCCACCTTGCAACTCGAGTCATCGTCATCGGAATCTGATGTAGACTCTGACTGTAGTTCGAATATCCCAGTACGCTCGCGGCCATCCTCTCAGCTGCTGATGAAGCGGCCGAGCCTGATAAAGGTCACATCCTCTAATGAGGACCCGGAAGACCCGGAAGACCCTATTGGAGAAGAGAGTGGTAAAGGCGAGTGGAAGAAAGAATTGGAGGAAGATGGACTTGGTGGTGGAGGCTCTGAGAGCACTCAAGCCAGCGACATGGATCAAGATTACCTAGACTCTCGTGCCAATCTTCGCAGGTCAAGGGAAGCTGTGAAGAGGAGAGTGAAGAAGATCCGGCAAATGGCTGCAACGGCTAAAGCCGGTATGGTCAAGCCCGGCAAACCGGTAGATGCTCGTAGCGGGGTGTCAAAAGTTGTTGATAAAAAGGCGGGCAATCAAAAGAGAAACATCTCGCTTCTGTTCCAGCCTCAGTCACCACTGGTGAATGAGAACCTTAAGGTGAGGGGGTGGAGTGGAGGGTGTGGTCAAAGCAGCAGTAGTAGGTTTAGGTTTGGAAATTTGCCTTCTTAATAGATAAAGAGTGTTATTCATACTATTAAGAGAGTTATTTGTTAGTCTGGAATCATGCCAATCATGTTGTTGTAGAATTTTATCAACATGGAGTCATTTTCTGGCCTTACGGATGCTCAAAAAGCTAAGCTGGTCAAACTCCTCCCAACAGTGGACAGAGCTGGTCCAACAAGGTGGGTCTTGGCTTGAGAGGGTATGGATAATTGAGTGGTAAGGTGAAGACGATAAATGCTATGATGCCAATCAGCTGTAGTGGAAACAAGCACTCTAGCTGTACTTGGACAAGACTGGAACTTGTCAGAACAAGGTGCTAACAGGTAGCTAGCGGGTACTGTTGACTACATACATAGGTGAAGCAGGTTATAAAGTGCTTAGCCTGTGACCACGACTTACTTATAACTGCTTTGTGTTCTAAATTACAAAATGGTGGGTTTGTTTAGCTTAGTGTTGAAGTGCTTGGCCTGTTGACTGGACTTACTGTGTTAAATTATAAATTATTGTCTTCTTGGTTTCTCTTTGCAGCATCAAGGAGAGCAGTCTCAACAACTCCTTCTTTAGCAGTGCTCTGAGGGAGTGGACTGATATGGTTGCTCTTGGAGCCTTCACGGCTGAACACAAGGCCAAGCTGCGTGCGGAGGAGAGAAAGAAGGCTGGTAGGCCGGACAACCCGTGGAAGTCCAAATTCTTTGAAGACACTTGGGGAAGCAAGCAGTAAGTAGTTCACCACTAAGAGTGTTATTGCTATTACTACTATTATTATTGGTGGTTTGCTTAAGTAGAACCAAACTTGAGAGGGGTCAAATCAACATTTTTTTCAAATTTTAGGGGGTTCTCATTTGATAAAAAGTTAGTGGCAAATGTCACCATGAAGATCATAATAAATATTCAGGGGAGCAAAATACCCCCCCCCCCCTCCTTAAAAGGCCTTTAAAATTTCCTGAATTAATGTGGTTTTATAAACATTCTTACTCCCTTCTGTAGCATCTGGCAACACTCAAGAGAGAAAACTATTTCATTTTTTTTGTAAGCCTCAACAATGTAGAAACGCTGAAAGGAATTGCTTGTTTTGCTATAGGAAGAGTGAAATTCATTGCAAGACTTTGTCAATTGAACTTTCATATCATATATTGTGGTGTTCTTAAATACAACTGTTACTACTGACCAATTATACACGAGCTAACACACAGTCAGTTGTGTTGTGGTCGCGGGTGCACTCAACAAGCGTTTGATTGATAGCTTGGTGGGAGGTCCACTTTGAACTTGAACAGAGTATACTCTAGGGTATGTGAAAACAAAAAATAGCCGCAGTGAAGCTTTTTGAGAATTGATTGCTGTTGGGAAAATACAGCACTCAATAATGATTCCATGAGACAACACAAGGAAGCTCTAGGAATGCACATATCTTCATAGTCTACTCTGATGGAGCAGATTCCCACTGCTAGAATAGAATACCTTGTCACTGCCATACAGATTTAAAGTGCCAATACTTCACTCTAGGATACCTGTTATGTTGTGTGCCGTTAGTACGAGAATCACAGTGTTAGTTGTTGGAAAAAAATTTTTTGACACTGTGCTAACATTTATATGATACAAATTTCCTTATACTTTATTCTTTTTTAGTATGAGTTGAGTGCATTTAATTTTCTTAAAACCTCTTTTTTTACCTAATTAATTTAACATTTGTAGTCGATATTTTGATATAGTTGTTATTGTTTGTTGTTTCCTTCTAGGGATTCTGATGAAGCAAATGCACTTGTTTCTGATGAGGATGTTCCTTTCTACCCCCAGCAAACCTTACCTCCTCACTTGAAGGCCTGTTTGGACACCATTTTGAGAGCGTGCAATAGAGAAGATTTGGCTTCTCCTCCGTTGTCACCCACTAAAACTACGAAGCAGAGTGTCAAGTCTGATGAGGAATCTGTTCAGCCTTCACATCTTCCGTCTTCACCATCTAAACTTCCCTCTTCTCCTGTTCGAACTGCTATTTCTTCTCCAGTTCGAACTTCTACATCCTCTCCACTCAGAACTTCTACATCCTCTCCACTCAGAACTTCTACCTCTTCTCCAGCTCGAGCATCTACTGCTTCCACAGTCCAAACGTCTGCCGCTTCTGCAGGTCGAAGTTTATCCTCTTCCACAGTCCGAACATCTGCAGGTCGAAGTTCATCCTCTTCCACAGTCCAAACGTCTGCTGCTTCTGCAGGTCGAAGTTCATCCTCTTCCACAGTCCGAACGTCTACCTCTTCCATAATTCGAACCTCCTTGTCTTCTGCAGTTCGAATCCCTAGCTCTTCTCCAGTTCGTGCTAGTACTACCCCATCAGTTCGGACTGCCACATCTTCTCCAGCTCGAACCACTGCCTTTGCTCCTGTTCGAACCCCAGCTTCTCCAGATACACCTATGACATCTTCTTCATCAATTTCTGCCTCTTCTAAACTTAAGAAAATGCATAAGATCCCAGTGAAGGCGGCAAAGCTAACGAAGGCTGCTACATCATTAGCTGCAGCAAAGTCGAGCAATGGACTTGCACAGAAATGCAGTATTCTGTCTAACAAGACCACTAAGACAGTGCCATCACAGTATCTGTCTCATCTTCCTCCTCGCACGCCCCATAAATTCCTGCTTGAGGCTCTATCAAAGGCAAGCAAGTCCAACAAAGCAACCAGTTTGGAAAATGTCAGACCGCCTGTGCCTGGTGTGGCTAAGGATTTGTCTGCAATTACCCATTCAGTTTATTTAGACCACTTCTCCACTTTATCTGTGGATTACGTGCCAACAGAGTTCTGTTCTCCGGTGAAATCCCTCGTAGTGAGTCTGCCGCTAGCTGTGTATAAATCACATAGGACTAGCAGACAGATTAAATTGGAACACTCATACATTAAAGGCAAGCAGTCGAAAAGGGAATGGAAGAAAAGGCTCAATTTGAAGCTTTCAGTTCCCCGATCAATTTTGGAGAAAGCAAATTGTTTTTGCAGCACAAAGCCGTTGGTGTTATGTTCTAGATGCCAATGCTGGTATCATTCTAACTGCAACACAAGGACAGTGTGTCAATCTTGTAGTTCTGTGAATAAGTGAATGAACTTTTTTTTTCTTTTTCTCTTTTTTTTTTTTTTTTTTTGCTAATATTTGTTGGACATCACCAAACTTTCTCAAATTTTTTATTATTATTTATTCTCTCCTCGCCTTTTCTTTTTCTGCTATGCGCAGCATCAAGTATATTATATATACTATATTACATTCTAAATTTGCTTAGTTGTCAAGGCATGCCACTGGTATTGCCTCAATAATTCCTTGTACTAACAATATAGCTATCATAATTACATGGTAATTACAGGAAACCTCCAATTGTCACAGAGAATGAACTACAAGTTAGTATTTTCAGACGAGTATTTTTTGAATCAACACACCAACTACCTTTCATTGATTCGTTTACTTTCAGTGGACAATTTGTCGATATTGTCATCCCAAGTTAAATTTTACCAATGCATAGGGCTCAGCTGCTTTCAAGGACTGACTATGCCCAGATCAACCACCAACCCCAACAGTCACACCCACACAATACCCATATTAGAATGTAGATGCTTTATGCAGTGTTGAAAACAGCATTCTTCATCGTTGAACTAGACCTTGCACATGTTCAACTAAGTATAATGATGAATACAAGTTGCAGGTGTCCAAGTGACAATAATCAGTTGATTATGAAGTTCCCTCAAGTCTTATTAATTTCTCTCACACTTATTGCATCTGTGCTCTTGTTCCCCACACTGGCCAAGTTCTCTCACTGCATCTATCCTGACTTAACCAGCCTGTTTAAAATGTTGCTCCCATTAACTATTTTATTCCCCACAAAGAGAGGTACATAACAATGAAGATATAAATTCAGTCCACAAACTCTTATTTCCCCATACTTTAATAAAATAATGAGAAATGATGAAAACAACACAGATATATTATAGCAACACATCATCACTGCTTCTTGGACTGCAGACCTTCTGACATGTACAGTTTGACAAAAGCCTCGCCAGCCACTTCTGTCACTTGTTTGCACCTCAGGTCCACCTGCTGCCCGATCAATAGCGGCTCTAGACGAGATGGGGGAACCACTGGCTTCAGACTGAGCTCCTGTTCCAGGACATCGTCACCCAGGGGCAGTGGAGATTCTCCCCGCTGCGCTCTTCTGGTGTTCTCTTCTTTCTGCAAACAAACAAACAAAAAATCTGTAAGCGACAAAAACAAATTTCTACCTAGCATCTGGCAATAAGAACTTGCTAGTAGGTGCGTGTCTCCACATTGCTAGCTTTGGCCTTGGACTGAAATTGACTAGCATTCTCTAGCATAAGAGGGACTAAATAAATGCCATATCACCCTAGGGCCCGATACTGCAAAATCCACTGTTGACTGACACAGATACAGACGATATCCCTAGTATACCATAAGCAGTCTAGCACTATATTCTAGTACTAACTACCCCACTCAAAAAATGTATGTTTTACTAAGTAACCAATTTCCAGGGGAAAAAAAAAAAAAAAGGGGGGGGGGGGGGGGGAGAATCTGGTGTTGCTACTCTAAGCCAAAACATCAAGAAGTAACTGACTCAGCCACACACACACACACACACACATGTATGCACACACACGCACCTTTTTTTGAACTAACTGTTGTTTGGCCTGAGTGTTTTTCGCCAACTGTTTCTCGTATCCTAGCAATCGGTAGGTGTCTTGTTGCAGACTATCCACACTGGTCATAAGAAGTTGCATGTTCTTTTCCAGTATCTGACTATAACATGGAGATGGAAGGGAGGGACAATTATTCCAACGCTATAAACCGCACCCCACTAATCACCCCTTCTTGCTTCACCCATGCCTCAAGGTGTGAAGGACTGACATCTATCACTTAGCTCTGTCCTTACCTAGCTGAGAGCCCCAGGAAGTCCATGCGATCAGGCTTAGTGTCTCTGATGTCCAGCTCACAGAGAAGAGAGTTGACCAACCTGGAATTCCTCAAAGAGACGGGCAACTCCACGAGGATGTCTTTGTGGTCAATACGAGCTTCTGCAACACTACAGGAACAGCAAACATCTTGTATGCACAACTCTGTCTGACTAGACTACAGATAACTAATATTAAAGCAAGCAGCCGAAGAAAGGAAAATGTAATGCATGCAAATTGTCACAGAAACAATTTCATTAGTTTGGTAACACGTGATCCACATCAACATGTACATACTTGTCATGAAAAAATAATAAATAAATCAATAAATCAAAACAAATACAAACCAACAAAATAACACAATCACATATTGTTCTCCCTGTGCTGTATATTACAGTTATGGGATACACTAGCGCTATCTTAGCTATAGTAGATAACCCGTCCAAGGCAAAGGTCCAACTGGCTACATAGCTAACACACCCACGCCACCATACTGAATAATGGCTAGATCCCCATTAGGGGCATGGCAACACAAGGTCCACCCCTCCTCACCTCTCCGGAGTGAACGGGTCGTCCGGTTTTTTGTCCTCATCTTTCTTCATGTCCATGAAGGTGGGAGTGACTCTGTACGCCCTCAGGCTGAGGTTACCCCTGGTTGTCCTCAAGGGATCTAATAAACAAAACAACAACATTAATAGATTATTAGTTCATCGTGTAAGTTTTTCTCTGCAATAAAGTTGTCTTCCTTGCTTACACATGGCCTATATAATGATCACCACAGGTAACTAAATTCAGCCATTCTCTGCTGAAATAATTATAATAGCTAATTTTCTCGTTCTAACAGCTAATATTATGTTAATTAAAACTTGACTTAATTAACATAATAATATTGGTTATTATAAAGAGAAAATTTGCTATTATCACAGGTAACTTATACTAGTCAGTCCTAATCCATTAAGTAGGTCTGAATTTGTGTCATATCAATAAGGAAAAAGAAGATGACAATAAACAAACAAATAAATAATACACAAATAAGTTTATAATCATAAAAAAAAAAAAAAAAAAATATATATATATATATACAGTAGTGGCCAAAAGTTTTAGGTCGCCTCGTATATTTACCTTTCTGACAGGAATGTGCATTTTTGAAACTTACCTAGTGCAGAACAAAAGCTTAAATAGTGCCATTGTGTTCGAACTTTCTTGTAATGAGTAGAAAATGGTATAAGGTAATAAGAGTCCAGTGCAAGTAAAATAGATGACCATTAGTCAAAATACACACCTGGTTGCTAGGCTAATAGTGAAGATATGCAGAAGTTTTCTAGGAAAATTTCCCCATGTGCATGTTAGCGGTAAAAATGCAGCTGCCTGTAGTAACCACAATCAGCTGCTTTTGCTGCCGGTAGATCATGCCAAAGAGAAAGAACTTGATAGTCAATCTTAGTGAGGAGGGATATTCCCAGTGTGCCATAGCTACTAGGCTAAAGGTGAGCCTCTGTGCAGTGCAAAATATCCTAACAAAGAAAGAAGAAACTGGTAGTGTGAGAGACAAGCCCAGATCTGGCAGACCTAAGCAGACAAGCAGCCGTGAAGACAGGTTACTGGTGAGGCTTTCTTTGAACAATCGTAGGGCATCATCTAAACAATTAAAAAGGGAACTGCAGGATGCTTCAGGATGCTCAGTTAGCACCAGAACTGTAAGAAGAAGGCTTCTACATGCAGGACTCAAGGGTTGCATTGCTTCCAAGAAACCTATGCTGACAGCTAAACATCGGTCAGCTCGTTTCAGCTGGGCAAAAGAGAGGCGGTTTTGGCAACAGAGTCAATGGGCTAAGATACTGTGGTCAGATGAGTCTGTTTTTGAAATTGTGCCAGGAAGGAGGGTAAGAGTAAGAAGGAGAGTTGGGGAAAAATTCCATCAAGACTGTCTGGTGGTATCCACTGTCAAGTTTGGAGGGGGCAAAATTCAGGTTTGGGGGTGTATGTGTCGTGATGGTGTTGGAAGTTTACATGTAGTGGAAGGACGTTTAAATGCCAGGGCATACATAGACCTCATTTCACAGACTCTAAAAGAAGATGGAGAGAAGATTATTGGAGAAGACTTCATCTTTCAGCAAAATGGAGCAAAATGGCATACTGCAAAGTACTCCATGGATTGGTTTGCTGCCAGTCACATCTCTGTTTTACCATGGCCCTCACAAAGTCCTGACCCATAGAACACCTATGGGAAATTATCAAGAAGAAAATGGATAGCACACCAGTTAAAAATAAAGAGGAGTTGAAAGATTTGATTTTTAAGACTTGGAATTCCATAACTCCAGACATTACAGCTAATTTAGTGGACTCCATGAGAAATCGGTGCCAAGCAGTTATAAACTCCAGGGGTGGTGTGACCAAAAATTGACTAATCATATTGCTGTAAATTTTATCAATATGTGTTGCAAGTGTGTTATAGTGCTTATCAATGATATTTAACTCAAATAAACATAGCCATAAATGAGTTTGACATATTTGGGCGACCTAAAACTTTTGGCCACTACTGTATATATGTGACCGTCTACAGGAAAATCGGGCACAACGCGGCCCCGATGAAAAATTTTTGTTGTTGCACTTACACACTCCTCGGCAAGCAGATATTAAGCTCTCCAAGTTTTATCGCCGTAGCTTTAGCCATTCCCGCTATATATCACCTAACCGTTCCCTTCGTTAGGCTTATTTAATACAATTTTAAGAACTAAATCGATCTTTTTGCGACGTCTACGCATGCCGCGTTGTGCCCGATTTTCCCATAGACGGTCACATATATATATATAGTATCAGTTGGGGTTGGGTGTTTCTATATTATATCGCAATGTATGACAAAATAACAATTTAAGTGCAGGATATTATGAACTTTTGTTTTTTAAATCTAAAATTTACCACATTTGTAACAATCCGATATTTTCTTGCACATCTGTCTGAAAAAATTTGAATTTATATATAAGTTCACACCAGATAATTTCAGGATGGATGGACCTGGAGAAAGTCAGGTGTGCTGGTGGAGCTAGTCATGCTAAATGCTTGAACTGGGCCATAGCTAGGGCAAGCCAATAAGCTCCATTATACAACTGAAGGACGGGAGAAAAGTAAAAGTGGTAATGGTCATCAAAACAGCAGTGTTAAATTATCAAATAATGTTGTCTGTTAATAATTCAATTCTATATTTGAAGAGTTCACATTGTAATCTTGCAGTTACAGTTCTAAAGCGGTGAACTTTACAGAAAAATAAGTGGGTTTTACCACAACCAATCATAACAACAAAAATATATAATTATACTTAATAAATAACTACACCTTACCATATATCAGTACCACAGACTCCTCAATGGCACGTTGGTAGTCCACATGACTCTCCAGAAATTCTTTGGTGACATGAGAGCCCAAGTAAGTGGACTGGTACCAGCCAACATGATGGTAATCCATATTAATGTCCCTAAGCTTCCGCAAGATGCTAACCTGGTACTTACCTATTCCATCACAAAAACACAAACTTTAATGATCGGCAACAAACAACAAAACATCATCTCACTTTTCTCACTTTCATCTCCAGGCTCATCCCATTCTTTAGGTAAGGGAAAACAGTTGGTTATTTCCAAAGTAGTGCCAATTACTAAACCCACTAGGATACCAGTCACTAGCTCTGAGCTGCTGCCTTCTTCTTGGCAATGCTTAATAACCTTCAAGGCCACCTATACAGCATCCAAAAATAAGTATTTATTCCCGAGCCTAATGCGTACTCCTCACCAGACCGTCCACCTGCACCGCACCAACACTCTCAACGCTCCCTTTGGTAGACATTCCAGCAAGCTGCGACTACCAGAGGAACCGCTTTACTTACCGACCAGTACCATGTGGCTATTTTACGAATTCAAAATTACCAGATAGCGGATAATTAGAACTAGGAGGAGCTTGGGAATCGGTGTGTTCTTTACCAGATCATTTTGAAGAGGTCACCCGTTCTGATTGATTGCTCTGCGAAGTTGGCTCATTTTCACAAATATCAGTTGGTGGGTGTGGAGATACAATGTCTGGTAGATTCAGGAGTAAGTCATGGTAGTTTTTTTTTTTTTACAGTTTTATGCAAATATGCAATACTGCAGGAGAGGCCTCACTTACTCCAAGGAACCTCAGCAATGCTTTGAGCAAAGTGTATCACAGATGGGAGGAGGTTGGTAATGAACTGGATATCACACCAGCAATGATCAACAACATTTCAAGGAACAAGAGTGGTGATGTGAATAGATGCACTCTGGGACTTATAGACCACTGGCTCCGTACAGACATTAGAGCAACCTGGGAAAAACTGGCACAGGCACTAGAGAGACTCAGCGAGAATGAAATAGCAGCAGATATAAGAGAGAAATACATTCCAGGTTAGATGAGGCGAATATTGATTTTTTAATAGCTGATTTGTATATCTAGTAGTGGTAGTATTAACGTATAGTTCATGTGCGGCATATCTTAGACTTAATCTCACTGCTTCTTACAAGAGAGTTTGGTAGCCTGCAGCAATATATCCACTTTTATAAGGAAGAAATTATAATTAAATCAGTATATATATAGGCTAGATGTTTGGTTGTGTATTTAAAAAAAAATTTTTCATTGTTGCTCACATTTAATTTAGGTTCTCTTTCTGGTGCAAGTGCGGGATCCAGTTCTACTGCTTCCGGTTCTGGTGTCAGCTCTGGACCCAGTTCTGGTGCCAGACCTCCACTTTCATCTCAAGCCCAGCCCAGAGTGGTTACGGACTCCACACCGGTACCGGTACGCAAATAGGCAGACGGCGGAATGGTTGTTGTGATATAATCTGTAACATATCCAGGTTGCCTCTTCTCTCAACGGAAGCAGAGATATCCGCCATATTCACGTCCTCATAGGCAACAATGAGCAGGAGGACAAGCTGGAGCAAATTATTCGTATGTACAGTGAGGACAGCAGCATGAAGCTGGACGGAGTAGATGAACACGGCTGCACCTTGGTCCACCATTGTGCAAAAGTAAGTCATCAAGTTTGAGAAGGGAATTGGTTGTAGTAATAATAACTAGTGGCGTGTGCTTCAGCATAAATGGCGAGCAAGCCTGTAGTTGTAATTAGAAAACAACAACAACAACAACTAGATTACACTTAAATTGATAGAGGTTGAATTTTACTATCCTACACTACTAAGTTCAATTTTAAATTACAAGTATATAGCCATTAATTTATATTAGCTAACAACTACATTACCTCAATTTACTGGATTAACGGTAGCTTTGAGTGTTGTCCAGTATCGCCATCGATCGTCCCATGGGACAATACAAGAGTCCCATGGGATGTCCCATCAAATTTTTGGAATTTATTTAGTTTGTAACTTTTACTGCAGGGAACGCTTCCTTATGGTTGAATAGTTGTGCTAGCCTTTTGTATTTGTAGTCACATGACTGGTACACCCAAAATGGGGGATTTTGCCCCCTCCCATAACCTCCTTGTTGCTTGGGAGGGGGGGGGGCTATGCCCCCGCACCCCCAGGTATTGTCACAAATGCATGTTTTTGGCTATCTTGGGTTCATTTGACAATGATATAATACACACCCATATAAGTGGGTGGGGCCTCCCAGGAATACCCATGAACAGTTGACGGCAAAGCTGGACAATTATGTCCAAATGACCAATAGTTCCAGACAAGCACTCTGCTATTATTAAGAAACTGCAGTTTTTTACATTAAGTCTGGTAAAGGGTCTTTAATATCATAGTTACCATTAGCTGCAGGTTAAAAAAAAGAAGAAGTAATTCTGAAGAAGTATGGCACAGTTTTGAGCGTAACCCTAAAGTAATACCTTCTTAGTTTTGTAGTACCAGAAGAAACTGGAAGCAAGCCTAATAAGCCGCGTTTTAGAGAAAAAAAGGAACCCCACTCGGTTAAGGGACACGTACTATCCATACATATATATATATAAATATATAACATATACCTAGTTTTCTATTGTCCACCCCTAATATAACTCACTCACTTCACTCGCTCGCCAGTTATTATACATTAAAAAAATGCATCACTCTCTGTATCAATGATTCAGTGCTACACGGAGAGTGTGAGAATCTGCCCTCTAAACCCCAAAAACAAATCTATCATCATTATTTTGAATATATATTTCTTTTTCTTTTCCACCATGAAGAAGATGTATGCGGAAAATAGTTAAAGCTGTTTGCAATCCCGTGGGATCGAAGGTTAAAAAAAAAAGAAGAAGTTAATTTAACAAAGGATTATGTGCACCAAATCACGGTGTGATAGAGAAGAAATGTCACTTGCTGTGAAAGCTAACATTTGATTTATTCTTTCCTCTGAATTAAATGTAGGGCACATTAAGATCCGCTACTGTTGCGGGGGTTTGAAGTGGATATATAGCAGCTCATAAGACAGATTGACACTCATTACTCTACTGCATTTGTGACGTGTGCTTGTGTGTCAGACGCGAGATTTAGAGGCAATGAAGGCGTTGATTACCCTTGGGGCGGACATCAACGTGATGGACACCCACCAATTCACACCTTATGATACAGCTGTATACGTGGGCTCCAGCAATGTTGCAGAATTCGTGAAAGAATTGGGAGGCGTGGAAGGGAGGGTCCTACTGAACATGGAGACTCCTACGATTAAGAGGCCCAGGATGTCCGTAGACGGGCAGGAAGAAAGACTAAGAGGTCTGAGAATATGCAGTGAGAGTAGGGGTGAGTTGGGAGTGTGTGTGCATGTGTGTGGCGGGGGAATAGGGGTGAGTTGGGAGTGTGTGTGCATGTGTGGCAGGGGTGAGTTGGGAGTGTGTGTGTGTGTGTGG
>WLWD01005810.1_pt1 | contig 86704 bp, 48 predicted proteins | sample 6712731 | NCBI WGS metagenome assembly WLWD01 (sample SAMN12718690, study PRJNA576275) | sponge metagenome | isolation source: marine sponge | host: Mycale hentscheli | place: New Zealand: South Island, Marlborough, Capsize Point | collected 2014-11-01
GTGCCATGGAGTGCTGGAAAACCTTTTATATAGGATGATTCCACCTGTCCAGACACTCTTACAGGAGTCATGTCACCAGATAAGCATGTTGTGTGGCTGCTTTTGCATAAGACAAGAAAGTCTGGGGGGAGGAAACACTAGGCAGATGTGTCTCTGGCAACTAGTGAACTGTGGTACTAGCTACCTCCTCCAGAAACTCTCAGTGGCAGTTCAGCTGGGAATGCCACAGCCACTTTGGGTTGTGCCTATCCATCCTTGGATTTTTAATAATTTAAAAGTTATTATTATTATTATTATTATTATCATTTATTAATTGGTTACTAATGTTAGCTTCTTAAATAAAGTTAAGAGTTTGTTCAATATAGTTTTTAGTGATTGATATAGTGAAAGTTTTATAGCTCTACTGCATGCTTGAAGTGATCATGAGTTCAACTAAAACATCTGCTACTCATATGATAAGCAGTACTTTTAATGCATTGCCTAAGATGTTACTTTCAAGCTGAACTATGCTATGATGCAAATTGTGTTGTATCCAGTTACAACACACTAAAGGCTACATGCCTGAGCATGACTCCTAAAGAAAGTAGGTTGGTCTTTGTAAGTATATTAATAATGGATACATTCATGTGTATTAGCTGTTGTTCAGAGTCAGGTCATTTTTTCTTGAATCACATGCCCGGTTATGAAATTCGTAACCATTATAAGGCGGTATAACGACAGTATATTATTCATACATCTCATTCCAAGAGACCAGTATTATAACTTTTAAAAAAAAACTATTCGAAACCTATATGGTCCCCTCACTGGTCGCAGCATAGGGTATGTTATTATTACTAGAATTTCGCTAGGGTTGCACTTCAGTGCTCTTCTTTACATCTGATAAAGTTATAGCAACCACCATAGTGTATCAAAGTCTCAGTATAGTAGAAATCAAATTAATGACATGAAACCAAATTGATGATTGTGAGTTCAAGAAGAAGCGTACAAATAAAGTGGGATATGATAGAATGCATGACAACAGGTGTAAATTAACAAATTAAGCTGGAATGTTCATAGCGTCTTTTCCAGTCATCTTGAGGGGGGGTAGGGGGCAATTCATCCTTGGTCTGGAAGATCCGTTAGCAAGAATGGCTTTTTATGGGCACATGTACATCTAGTTGAGCAGTAGTCTTCCTCCTCTGCTCTTCCTTCTCCAGCCCTCTCTTTGCCTTGTTCTCCAGTCCTGCTATTCACTTTCCCCTCCAGCTATTCCTGTCCTGTACGGTCACATACCATGTCTACTCTCTCTATTCAAATCGCGTCCTGTCCCTCCATCATCTCGGACCATGATCTTGCTTTTGCACCAGCAACCCTTGGAGATTTCCTTTTTGTCCACACATACACAACCAACACACACAGAATAAAAAGTATGTATATATACCATTTTTGGTGGATCATTAATGTTGATATCACAATTATGAATACTCAGATATGCACTAGAACACTTGATAAACTAAAAATATCCATCTATTAATATATAGAATAAAGGTGACCTTTGATCATTGAGACCACCTACCTTGACATGAGATTGACAGTTCGATTGAAACCAAGCGAGGTTTTGGTTATTTAACAGGTGAGCACCGGATGTGAGTGCTACAGCTTTTTTTTTTTTTTTTAAGTATGCTACAGTTGATACACAATAACTCAGCAGATGCAATTAACAGTAGACTGATAGGAACGGTTACAAAAAATTAGTAAAGATTGCCACATTAACCTACAAAATAATATGCCAGTTAAGGTGTAATTGTATACACTCATTTCATGACTTCAACTGTGTACCTTTACCACAACCATTAGTCTTGCCTTAGTTGAAACACAATAGAAATAATATTTCACACAAAACACACACATATATGCCCATGCAATGTGTTTAAAAGGACCTCTGCATGAGGTGGAATAGCTGTGGTGAAGAGTTGCCAATGATTGAGTACGTGTCACTATAATTGTCAATAGCAGTCTTAATTGAGTGTGAGACTCTCTGCATGCTGATTCCAAAATTACTGCTGCCTAACTCTCAGCTATTTGGCTCAGGCAGCAACAACAGACACAAAATCCAAACTGCAATAGTGCTACGAGTAAACAGTGATTTGGAACATCACAGTGGTTATTTTCAAGAATACTTATTAGGGCAAAATTTTAAGAATTTGATTCATAAAATTCAAGTTTTGCAAAAAAAGTTGTCCACAAACTTACGCACATACAATACACACACATATAATAATTGTTACATGAGTCAAGTGTGATGTGGTGAGACATTTCATGAGCAGGCTGACTATTGTCATGAGCCAAAGATGAGCGAAAATAAAGCCTGAGAATGAGATATCTTGCTACACCTGTGTATACTCTATACTAGATATGTATATATCTTCACTGCAAACCAAGCTTGTAAAGTTGGCAGTGTTAGTTCAAAAGGGGCTCTTCCACACTCTTAGCTAATGTATAGCGGCTGCTTTGACCTGGATAGATAGTCCTCCTAGGTGAATAATGATTTGGTGTAAGAAGATAGGAGTGGTTTGAGCATATAGGTGATGGTGTGTGCATGTGTTTGATAGTGTTCATGTGGTGCACAAAAGTATCATTTCCTCCATTGTACAACTTATATTTATTGGATAGCTACACCCATACGTAAGTATATATAATGCCCATGTTTGCTAAGCTGATCTAGCACTCAGCTCATCCCATCTAGTTTTTAACCCTTGGCGCACATGCATGATAGGGTTGCAGCTCAATTTGTCTGTTAGTCTGTCAGTCTTTCTGTCACACAACAACAGATCTCAAAGACAGTGGCCTTCCAAAGATTGAAAAAAATAGGCATCACAATGTTGTACTGGGCAGTTTATGTTGCTTTATGAAATACATATTTTGACAACTAAAACATTAAGCATCAGATGACCAACTAAAGTACATTATGATTGGTTGTTGGGGAAACTGGGCTAAAAGTCATATGCATTTCACTGGTCATTATACATACTCAGAGTGGATTATTACAGTTGGCCATTGGATATCTGCTGCCCAAGAGTGCTTGATATCCAACCAAAACAATAACTGGTCGGCTATTTAGCCGGCCAAAGAGATCAGATCTGGTTATAATCTTAACCTCCTTTGCCGTTCCTTCAAAGTTCAATGCGAACAGTTATGGTTCAATCCTGACAGACACCTTTTTTTTTCTTTTTTTTTTTTTTTAACTGGGCATTTTTCTTTCTTTCTTCCCTTTTTCTTTGACTCTTGCTTCTAGTTTTAGTTTATGATTTTTTAAAATTTTTTTTTTTGCTTTATTCCAGATTTTTTCCCCCCATTACATTGATGCACCTCACTCAAACTCAGTTCTAAATTATAGTTAGATCCAGTGTCCATGTTCAATAATTGAACATCCTACACTTGGTAACATAGCCCAACAGTACACTTCAGCATTAACTTTCAGTGACCTACTGCACTCACAACAAGCTAAGGCCATGAACAAGACAATATACTTTTTCACAGAACTATTGACACAATAATGATTAAATAACAATCAATTCTTTAAGTATGATTGATCAATGATATGAATTAATTTTACTCATTTTGAAGCTTATAAAGCAATACCAATATGTAATACGTGTCCCACCACAATCTGTAAAGCAATGAAAATATAGTAACAGTTGTCATACCAGATTTTTTAATATCAGACCAAGCTTAAATTGTTCTGACGATTGTCTGAGCATTGACGTATAGTTATCATCCACACTGCATACATACATACATTCATATTATACTTATTTTTTACCGCACATTAGGTAAATGAAAGCATTCGTTTAATTGTCCGTAATATATTATATTATATGCTCGATATCTTCACAATAGTATTTTTCAAATTTATGACCCATGACATATTTCACGATATCACACGCATTGCACAAGCTCATTACCTTCAAATACACTGGTAGTAGCAGTCGCCAATCTTACTAGTTCCCCAGCTATCTTTCTCTACATGATACAGGAAGCCCATTACAGCACAAAATGGGTATACACGTTGACAGTATACTCACCACACCTGTATGTGCACATGTGTGTGTGCGTGTATATGTACACAAGATTTCAAAATATATTCTGAATGTGTAAAGAATTAGCGATAAAAATCCAATTTTTTAAACTAAGTTTCACTCTATATAACGTCAAGTGCATATAGTGTACACTAAATAGAATTGAACAGCCCGTAGTGCATATAATTACTTAAAAATCTATTGCAATTACATCTTTACTAGAATGTATTGTACTAAATCATAATACTACTATAGGAATGAGTACCAACAGGTCGTGAATGCCAGTAGAGATTGACACGTTCAATTGGTTATAGAGTACGCATCACAAAGACACACATGGATACAGTGCGTGGCATTATAAGATAAAAGTGGGCAGAGACAAGTATACTCAGGGTGTAATAATATGTATGCACTCATAAAATGATTACAGGACTATAATATTAGCCAAATGATGGCGAGTTACTCGAGTCACATATCACAGGGGAGTTGGAACAGGTACGGCAATGGCCTCACCAATATTATAACAAAAGGGGGCATGTCAGCCATTTTTCATTCATAGCGAAACATGTCCCCAGCTACGCCCCTTAATACACGACCTCTTCGTTTAAGACTTATAGTGACTCATAAGACATGGACAGCCACACTACTTCTAGACAAAAGTTAACTCTAATGTACTTTGACCCTCTTGTATTTTCGAGTTAACTCAGCGTTCGACCCCGTCCCAAACATCACTAAACAGTATCCTCCGGTTTAACGATCATTACCCGTATCACCCTAGAAATTGAATTGTTTACTGACACTTTGAATTTTTTTGTGGGTGCAGTTTAAACTCAAAAACTTACTGGAGTTCCATTTCTATCGAGTTAGTTGCGGTGGTAAGTTAATACGCTATTTGTCATAGTTATAAGCCCTACGCAACAGTATTTACTTGAATATTTATTGTCAACTAGATTTAACACGAAGGTAAGTCTTGCGTACGTATGTTCAGTTATGTGAAAAAGTATTGTGCGTTACAACAATTACTAAGAATATCCCAAAGAAAAAGTTTAAAGAACGTGACTTGTTTTATTTGTTTCAATTTAAATAGTTTCGGGGAGTGGTTACTATGGCATTGAATGCCTTTACCATATAATACATGATTTAAAAACTCCACTTTTTTTAGTAGCTTGAATATTAGAAGTTAAAACCAAACGTTTAACACTCCAGTGTAGTATTAGGCTCGCACGCCATTTGTGCTCAAGCACATCACTGGTTACATTTTCATGTTACCGAACTGGTCGTCATAAACTTGGCGGTGAAAGGGTTAATGAATCTTACATTATCTGGAAATCACTGAACCATAGAAATACTTGACTCCAGCCCCTGTGTAACAAATGACTAACTATCATCTGTACCATTACTTTTCTTCTTTCACTTATTTCACTACTGTAGCTATGTGTGTGCGTGTGTGAGACAAGGTGATTGTGCATGACTGTCGTCAGGTCATTGACCAAATGATCCGGGAACTCTTCACCTTTCGTTTGAATTCAATGTTTCACAAATGAAGAGTTGAATCAATATAATGTGTGTGTGTGTGTGTGTGTGTGTATGTGTGTCCGGCCACACATACAAATGGTTTCAAAGGATTATTCTGTTAGTAAATGAAGTGACAAGAGTTCTAAAAGTTCAGACTCTAAGTCGCTCCCTATATATTTCAGGTTGTCTAAGTGTGCATTAAATGGAAATATCCACAAGTCAATTAAAATGAGTAATAAATAATAGTAAATAAAAAAAATAATTTCAAAAGGCCTCTTTCTTGTTAGTGGAGTTAAGAAGTCATTCTAGAGTTCCTCACCTCTAGTTTTGACATCCAGGAGTCATCACGTGTACACCAGTGGAGTAGTCACTGCACTATTACACCTGCCACTTCACACTCCTACATTGAAAGTGTATGTCTCAAGTAAAACTAGCTCAACATAATTCAAGATTCTCGGATTTGTGTTTCGTGCTTGTAATTCCAACACATGTAGACATTATTTTTTTAGAGAAACAGGCTAGTTTAGTACAGTAGAAGTTGTTAAAATTTACACTTTCCATATTATATTATATTTATATTAACTACCACAAAAACTTTATGAAAAATTGGGGCAAATGTCTCCACGAAAGTCAAACTAATATCTGGGATATGTGTGTGTGTGTGTGTGTGTGTGTGCATATGTGGATAATGGGGGGAGGGGAGCAAAGGGAAGCAAAGTACTTCCCCATCTAACTCAAGTGCAGTGGAGCCTCCCTATTCCAAATAATCTTCCATGCCCCTGGACACCAAAAAAGCCACAAAAGTTTATCAATTGATGAAATCACGAAGAAATCATTTCCTTAGCCCCAAAAGACATTACTGCTCAGTGTCATTATTTAGCAGCACAATAGATAATACAGGCTAAGCATCTCCAATGCACTTGCCACAGTCTGCCTTACGCTGCTCATACGGAAAGAAGTTTATTACAAATGACGCTGATTAAATTAGACTAAGATTTCGGTTAGCCACAGTTATCTAATGATGACTAATTGACATTTGGAAGAAAAAAAATCATATCTCAATGTATTCTATTTTTTTCCCTTGTAAATATTGAGTACAATCAATTTTAGGATGTCTTTAATCCCTAAGGGGTGGGGGAAGGGCGGCAAACTAGATTTAAGGAGATGTACAAGCCCCCCACCTGAAAAAAACCCTGGTTTTTACACAAGATAGAACAATACCATATAACTGTGGTTAGGAAGAAAACCGACGGGTCCAGCCACTAGTACTACGGCTTCAAGCCATGAAGGCTGAAACATCATCCCTGAAGTTAGTACAGCTAGCAACTGTCTTAGAGAGAATCATTCCTGGCATCACGTGATAAAATGCAGAGCAGTGGTAGAATGAAGTTAAAAGTCATGCAAACACACACACGCACACACATACAAAGCTCAACCGTGGTAATTATATATGCAATAATTGGCAGCGAGCGAGACACTATCAGGGACAACACAAAAAATCAAGGATATATTATTGTATATATCATATATGCTTGGACGTATATATGTAACTTTTGTACTTTGACTCACATTTGTTGTGTTCATTGGTTACCTTGGTTAATAACGCGCTGTTTGTCATCACTGTTCATACTTGAAAATTCATTGCCCAAGCTACCAAGAGATTACAATGTAAATCTTGTGTTGGTATATCCAGTGAATGAGTGCATGTGAGAGTGTTGTGTGTTACATGTGCTGACTAGCTAAGAACAAACAATAAATATACATTTGCTGCTTTATATGTTAAGCTTCTTAGGTTCCTTCCTGTTTCTTTTGTTAGTAAGCAAGTCTTATATAGTGTAAGGATTTATACAGCGCAATAATTCCTTGGAAAAGCTTGTTTTTTTTTAAGTCCCAAAAATTGCCGTGAGTGGTCTCGTACGCTAATTTAAAAAAGTCGGCCGTGTAAATTGTTTGAACAAATTGTGCACGATGATTTTTATAAAGATGAATTTTTACCCTTTCACCTTATATGTCAATTTTTTTAACTGAAGCACATCACAAGCCTTTTCCCCTAGGACTGTGTATATGAGTGGGTGTGTATGATAGTGTGCTTGCGTACTTGAGCTACAGCAGAAGACAAAACAAATGAAGCACCAAAGGTGCGAACCCTCAGTGCTATTAAACATTACCTAGCTATTATAATAATATAATCTCCTTCAAAAAGAACAAAGCAATCTGTTAGCTATTTTAATGAGGCATCAATATAGCTCAAGCAATGAAAACAGTACATGGAAATGCTGTCTTCATAAGAGAAGCTAAACTAGCCAGAAACACTCACTGTTATAATTTTTCAATGTGAACTTCACTTCATTCAAATCCGTCGGTTAACTTAACTGAGCATGAAGCAAACTACACTATCAGAGCATGACAGACAGACTGACAGGGCAACTACTACTACCCTCTTGCGCATGCACGCTTAGGGTTAACAAACAAACAAACAAACAACAACAACAACAAACAACAACAACAACCACCAACAACAACAACAACAAACAACAACAACAACCACCAACCAACATTGTCTGTCAAATTTTTTTAAGCAAATTAACTGTCTACCAGTCCCAAACTCACATCGTGACTTATAAGACCTGCAACTACCTCTATGAGGTCATAAGACTTACATTTGGTAATGGTCATCAATACTATACTGTATCATGACAAGTTGCATATGGCCTTAGTGGTTGTCATGGCTCCTATGACTTGTCCTAGTCTTATTCTATGAGCTGCATGTGAAAAATGGCCATTTTTTCTTCCCATCACTGCACACTGGTGGGACTAGCTAAAAATATTTGTACGCACATTTTATAGACACCCACACACATTTTTAAATTTACCTAAGACGTACACATTTTATACATTCCCCCGGAATCCTGGGGAAAAATACCAAACGGATATGTTAGGGTAACCAGACCCTTCTGAGCAGAGCGATTAGGTAAAGGGTCTGGCCAGCGAGACTACATGAAACCATGGGCCTAAAACAAAGTAGAAAATATATGTTGAGTTGTATGCAATGATTATCTCCCCTTCATTGTCCAGGAGCACACTAAAGGATGTTAGGGCCATGGGAAAAAGCTATGAGTGAGGATAATTTTGGTGGAGCATGTTTTAGAATAATTCAGTAACTAGAAACCATTCCAACATGCACCCACACTTTCTCACAAAGAAATGAAAATTTTCAAGAGTACTATGGAACAAACAAACTGACGAGCCCTTGTCATCCACAAAATATCACTATCATAATTCAGGCCACCCTTGCTCTTTATTTTCATTCATTAGCTTAGAAACAATTGTTCAAGAAACACAACTTCACCAGGGGAAAAAATGACCTGGGTGACTCCGTGGCGGTGCAGCTAAAATACTTAGAACTGCTAGCTATAAAACTACTTACCCAGAATCATAAGCCAGGGTACATAGCGAAAGCTTCCTTCAAGTTCACCAAGACACAGTAGCGTACCGTATTACGAATCAGTAGCTAGAGCGCAACAATAGTTTAGACGACCACTTCCAGTCGAGAGTTTTACTTATATGGTAAAGCGTTTTTAACTTATTTAACCTGGCGATACTTACCTACACGTAACTGGAAAAGGGTTTTCCATGAGATAATGCAGTATCTTTGCGAGGCTGCTGGGGAGGAAGCAGCCTTATTTTAACGGTCCAGCGTCTAGCGCAGCGAAGTACTTAGGGCCTGAGGGCGGTAGTTCACGATGCACAGAGCCTCCTATGTCTACGCAACAGTACATAGCCTAACAAATATTTAACGTAGCTACATTTTCATCAATGCCGTTGGAGGGACATTATAAACTCAAGGTGGGGTCACAATCTAATTGTGTCTTTCTCTGGAAGGACCTGGGACCTGAGTGATCAAGCAAAAAACTACACCAGTTATAAAACTGTGCAGTGGTATGCACACTGGATATGCTGGCGCTAATGAGCGATTCTTCTTCAATTAATCATCAGCCATGTTATCCTTAACAATTCCTAGCTTTCTAATTTTGCTTAATAATATAATGCAAGAAGTTAACTAAACAATTAGTTAAATGCATTTAATAGTCAACTAACAACATTTGGACCTTTCAGTAAACCATGAGGAAGGTGTTACTGTTACACTGCAACGTTTTACCCTTCAGGTAACACTTGTGATAGTGTTACTGTTACACTGCTGTTTTTACACCTTTCATTAACACTGGTGAAGTGTAACTGTAACACTCCCGTTTTAACAGTGCAGTTTCCACTAGCAACTTTGTTTATCAGCATTTTCGCAGAAATGGCGGTGTCAAGCAAATTCTTCTGCGAAAATATAGTTGATTTTGCTCAGGAAACACAAGGTTGTGGTCATTCTTCGCCAGTAGATGAACCCCACTACCATAGTGTCAGTCATTGTGAAGGTGGTGTACAAAACTCCATGCCCCCTGGTCACCCAAACAAGATTTCATCTTAGTTCTGAAGAAGAAATAAAGACGCTGTCTCTAAAACAAGTTCCTAAGTTCCTACACTCTAGCGAAAAGTGTCCGACAGATATTTTTGATCGTCAAGATTCAGCCACATTAAATTATTGGCTGAAAATATTCGCAGTCGAAGTGAGAAAAGTAAATGGAGAGCAATATCCACCTAAAACGCTATATTTAATGTTCAGTGCTTTGAGGTACATGCGGTCGATTAATCCAGAGGCTCCAAATATACTAGCCAAAAATAATCCAGCATTTTCTCAATTGCACAATACTCTGGATGGGATATTTAAAAAACTTAGAGCTCAAGGTGTTGGTGCTACATCTAAGCATGCAGAACCCTTCACAAAAGACGAGGAAAACAAACTATGGAAGAGCGGGGGGTGATGGGTACAAATTCTCCTCAAGCACTTCTTAATTCTATTTTTTATTACAATGGAAAAGGGTGCTGCCTGCGTGGAGGAGAGGAACACAGGAACTTAAGAGTTGCACAGTTTCAAAGAGTGGAAGGTGGACTGGTCCCGAACATACTGGGGGGCCAGGAGCAGGAGATGAAGTTAGTTCTTCTTCTGGTAGCAGCAGTACTATTTTTGTTACGGATCGAGTATAGGTTCCCTTTTCAGTTTTTATCGTTGCAGCTCTTACATAACCATCAGCACCAGGGTATACTTTAACAATTCGTCCTAATGGCCAGGAACGTACAAATAGATCCATGTCTTTGAGTAGTACTAAATCTCCAACTTTCACTTATCGTTCAGATCGACGCCACTTGTTTAATCTCTGTAAAGTGCACAGGTATTCGTTCGACCAGCGAGTCCAGAAATCAGCATAAATTCTTTGGCAGAGATTCCAATGCTTTAAGCAACTAATTTTTGTATGCAAGTGTGACTCAACAGGAACAGCTTTGAGAGCTTTACCGATGAGAAAATGACCAGGCGTCAATACCTCAAGAACATCGTTTGGACCAGAGTTCAAAGGAATGAGTGGGCGACTGTTCAGTGTGGCTTCAATCTCGACTAATATGGTATTTAGTTCGTGTTCAAACAATTGGTGAGGCTTTACAGTTTTGAACAAAAGAAACTTCATGCTTTTAACGGCTGCCTCCCACAATCCGCCAAAGTGAGGTGATCTTGCTGGAGTATGTGTCCACTTGATATGGTGAGTTGTACAGAATAAATTGGTCGATCTCCGCGTAGCAGTAGAATTGAGAAAGGTATACAAGTCACGTAGTTCTTTTTGAGCTCCTACAAAATTGGAGCCATTATCCGTGGCTAGAGTTTCTGGACATTTTCGGCGTCCAATCAAACGACGAAGAGCAGCTAAGAATGCCTCGGATGTCAAATCTGTTACCATTTCCAAATGTACAGCTTTAGTCGCCATACAAACAAATACACAGACATATACTTTCACTAGTGTGCGGTTGCGTGTGTATCCTCTCTTCATCATCAGTGGGCCAGCAAAATCTGCTCCAGTATGATGAAAGGCTGAAGTGGGTGTGACTCTATTGACTGGCAGTTGACCCATAACCTTTGAGTTAGTCTTGGCATAAGCTTTCTTGCAAGATACACATTGGTTAGAAATACCTTTCACTAAACTTTTAAATCCTATAATATGATATCGCAAGGACAAAATTGCAAGAAGTGCTTGAGGGCCTGCATGCATATTAGATACATGAGCTTGCCTTGCTAACAACTTTGAAAGTCTGTCAGAATGGTGTAAAATGATTGGATGTTTTTGATCTTGAGTCAGTTCCGAATTCTCTAGTCTTCCTCCAACCCGTAGAAGACCATTTGAATCCAGAAACGGCCTGAGACTAGAGAGAGAGCTTTGACGTGGAACTTCACGAGCATGACAGAGTGCAGTCTTCTCAGGCTTGAAACTTTTATCCTGACTGAGCTTCAGGAGGCGAGTCTCTGTTTCATCCAGTTCATTTAGTGCTAGGTCAGGGGAAAGGTCTCGATCAGAACTGTGCTTACTACAATTACAAATAAAACGATAACACCAGGTTAACACTCTATGCATAATTCTATAGCTAGAAAATCTCTCAGAGAAATCATCATAAGGAAGCAGAGCTAGGTGAGCAGGTTTTAACTCTATCAAGTCTCTTTTTCCTTTCCAGTCCGTATTGCATGGCCATTCAGAAGATGATGAAAGTAACCAAGATGGTCCTTGCCACCATAACTGAAAACAGATAAGTTTAGCTGTTTCAATTCCCCTTGAAGCAACATCTGCAGGGTTGCAGTTAGTTGGCACGTGTCTCTATTGAGCCGCAGGAATTCTTTCAATAGTGTCCACAACTCGGTTGTAAACGTAAGATTTCAAACGGGAAGGTGAAGTTGACAACCAGCCGAGCACAATCGTAGAATCACTCCAAGCATAAATATTTGATAATGGAATTTCAAGGGCCGTAGCCACATGAACAAGAAGTTTACTGAGTAACTGAGCACCGCAGAGCTCTAAACGCGGAGTCGTTGACTTTGAGAGAGGAGCAACTCGGGTCTTAGAATACAGTAGAGTGATTGATACGTCAGTATTATCGTACACAGTCCTGAGATACACCACTCCAGCATAAGCTACATCTGATGCATCTGAGAATCCATGGAGTTGGAGACTCCTAACCTTCTTTCGAATCGTATGATGATATCTTGGAATTGAATGTTCAGTAATAAGAGGAAGTTGTTTTTTCCAGAGTTCCCATTCCTGAGCTAGTTGTTCAGGCACTGGCTCATCCCAACCAATATTTTCCTTCCACAGCTTTTGAAGGAGTATTTTTATGACAATAATGCTGGGAGAGAACCACTCTAGAAGGTCGAAAGTTTTAGCTACGTCTGAAGCTATCATCCGTTTGGTCGGATGATCGTCAGACGTTAGCGTCGGTGTTGCTACGTGGAAACAATCAGTGCGAGTATTCCAGTGAATTCCAAGTGTTTTCAAGCACTGATCTGGTGGAGAAAATAAGTTGAGTAGATTCTTCTTCTCACAATTTCTTTGGAATAGTTTGAAGAAGAGATTGGGAATTAGACTTCCACTTGCGTAGAACCATCTGAGCATGAGAAAACAGTTCACATAGGTTGGTTCTGATATCAATAGCATCTTCTAGTGTGTCTGCTCCTGTCAAGCAATCATCGACATAAAAATGATTTCGTACAATGTAGGCAGCTTTAGGATATTGTTCCTGGTAGTCATGAGCTAGTTGTCGAAGAACTTGAGTTGCTAAGAAAGGAGAGGAAGTAACACCAAAGGTAACACGAGTCATCCTCATATCCTGTATTGCTCCTCCATTGGGTTCGGGTTGTAAGAAACGGTGCAAATCCCTGTCATCTGGATGAAGTCCAACCTCTCGAAACATTTTAGAAATGTCAGCACAGAGACCAATAGGATGAGACCTGAAAGCAAGTATAACAGAGGTTAGTAAAGGATATAAATTAGGACCTTGGAGAAGTGTGTCATTGAGAGAAACACCAGTAGAGGATTTGGCAGAGGCGTCGAATACAACTCGAAGTTTTGTGGTTGAGCTAGAACTCTTAACCACACCGTGAGCAGGGAGGTAAACGGTTTCACGCTCAGGTTTGCGGAGGTCATGTATAGGAACTGCTTCAGCATGTCCAAGAAGTTTGTACTCGCGCAGAGCCTTCTCAAAATCTGCGTAGTTACCTAATTTTTCAAGAGAACTGCGGTTCTGAATGTAGCGTCGGAGAGCTTGGTCTCTGGAACAACCTAAAGCAATAGAAGTATTACGTTGGTAACTGTACTACATTAATCCTGCAGCTCGTACCTTGAAAACACCTTAGTTCACTGCCAGCCCTCTCATGCCCCGGCAGTGAACCATTATTCCCACATACAAATGCCAATTAATGTTACCACCATTATTATGTACACCTACTTACCTTGTCATCCCTCCCCAGCTGCTCTCCCATGGCCGCAGCTCTAGTAGCTGAGTCTTTTGGCTCAGGTGGAGCCGGAAACCCCGCCCCCCCAATCAGCTTGGGCTGACTGGGGTGTAATTAACGGGGCGGGGCAAGCCCCTTTAATTCCGGCACCCACGTTTTCACGGTAAACAGGAAAACTGCTTACCGGAGGTTAAAATTAAAAGAAATAAAAGATGCCCCCCTCCCCCCCTCCCCTTTCAAATTCCTCTTTCGGTCAGGTAAGGTGTGGGTGGGTGGGAAAATCTTTCGTTCCGCAACTTTTCTCTTCCCCGCTAGTATATTCTAATTATTCACCTCCCACACGTGGGGAGCCCTGTGCGCATGACCCCGCCAGACACTCCCCTCCTACCTAACCAACCGTTGCTGGTACTCCGCCTGGTATTAACCCCGCCTAGTCTGCTACTAAGCTGTCATTAATCCTGCAGCTCGTACCTTGAAAACACCTTAGTTCACTGCCAGCCTTCTCATGCCCCGGCAGTGAACCATTATTCCCACATACAAATGCCAATTAATGTTACCACCATTATTATGTACACCTACTTACCTTGTCATCCCTCCCCAGCTGCTCTCCCATGGCCGCAGCTCTAGTAGCGGAGTCTTTTGGCTCAGGTGGAGCCGGAAACCCCGCCCCCCAATCAGCTTGGGCTGACTGGGGTGTAATTAACGGGGCGGGGCAAGCCCCTTTAATTCCGCCAATGGAGGCATGACCACCCGCCCCAGGCCAAGACCAAGACAGAGAAGGGGGGGAGAGAGACCCCAATAGTATAATTACGAAATAATAAACAACAACTACAATAACTGTAACTAGAATGCGATACACAAACAACAGCTACCTAAACATACACCACAGGAACTGCAGTAAGTGTGTATTACCAACAGCAACAGCCACCCGTTCCAGTACGCTTGCGAGTTCAACAAATTCTTGCTGTATACGATGCAAGCTGTGCCCTTGGAGTCTTTATGTACTCCAAGTACGCGAGACTTTTCCACCGTCCCAAGGTCCTCACTGTGGAGTCCTCCAGGCCCCTAGCTGCCGCCGTAGTGGATGCACCAATGCGGAAACTGTGTCCAGAGTATTGACCTGGCTCAACGCCTGCTTCTTCCAGTGCAACCTTGACTGCAGTAACCAGGCGCTGCCTGGTTAGAGGCTTGCCATCAATGAATCTAAACAGAGGTCCAGCACTTTTGCCTCGCACCACCAAGTAAGCCAACATGGCAGCCACTGGACAGAGATCGGATGCCACTCTGCCAATAAAAATAGAAATCCCTTGTCGGAAAGGGTCTGTCTTCGAGGCTTTAATGCGAACTTCTATTCTTGAAGGGTGGGCAGGATCATCGACCAACACATCTCCCCATGACAAGTGACCAGAGGCATCGTAGCCATCGTCAGATGGCACTGTCAGTTCCCCGATCCGCATAAAGCTGAAAAATGCCAGGCAGCATGCCGCCCAAAGCATGACCACATCTGCCTCGTGTGCCCGAGGGTTCCACACTCCTTTGATCTTGCGAAGCATAATAGGCCTACGCTCACGTTTGACACCCCTGCCATGCCTTCAGCACGCTTCACACCCCGCAAGACGTAGTGTAACCTATGCAAGCCAGCCGAGAATGGATCCCCGTAGCGCTCCGAGATATGAAGGTGACGCACTCCTGCCATATACGACTTAATTGTCCTGTGGCGGAGACCATCCACTGCCAACGAGGCAGCGAAATGGCACAGTGTGTCTTCATCCGCTGGCACTGGAGCTCGGCCGGCCGTAGCGCATATCCCCATGAATCGTCTCACTCCACAAGCATAAAGTTTATGTGTAGATTCGGCCAAGCCCATCATATAGAACCTCTGAACAGGGTCACCCAGTCCACTATGGTCCAATCCGGGGTGTCTCTGACCAGGCACTGGAGGAGTCCCACCGGGATGTGGGTGGCCTCTGCCGCTGACTCCGGCACCAGCTGCTGGAATAAAAGGAGAGAATCCCTAGATAACGCATCAGATGCGCCATTGTCGACACCAGGGATGTGCTGACAGACTAATGTCACGTCCCATCGTGCCAAGAAAAACGATAAACACCACATCAGGTGCATTGCCCTGTCCATTTTACTTTTGCCGGAGTAACGATTGCAACTACCACCATGTTGTCGCATCTGCAAGACACTGTTGCACCCTTCCAGAGGCGCCCCCACACGGCCACTGCCATAACAATCGGCAGTAGCTCCTTCACCGTAATATGAATCTCTGACCAGCTATCAGGAAACTTGAGTTGGAACCAGAGACCTGTGCATGCATAGGCCCCGCAACCCCATGCACCTGACGCATCAGTAGTGAGCACCACTTGTGGCTCTCCCTTAACCACGCTGGACATCGGGCAAGTGCCATTCCACACTGGCAAAAAACAGTTCCACTATTTAAGGTCTGACCGGAAGCCTGCATTCAGCCGCACCCTATGGTGCAGTGCTCTCGCCCCGGCTGAAAGGTCAATCATTCGCCGGAGTAAGGACCGGCCCGGTTTAATAACCAGACACGCGTGCTGTAAGTACCCAATCAGTGACAGCAACTCCCTCTTGGTGCAAGACTTCTTTGACTCCCAATCCCGAATCATGGTACACAGGCGTTCCAGCTTTTCCCGGGGAAAGCTTATCGTCAATGAGGCCGTATCCAACTCTATCCCCAGGAAAGTCAATTTGGTGGCAGGGCCCTCAGTCTTTGCCGGGGCTATCGGCACACCCAACCCCTTGCACCGGGCGAGTGCCCTTTCTAAGGACACCCCACACTGACATGAGTCTGGTGCTCCAAATAGTAAGAAATCATCCAAGTAGTGGATGCACATCACCTGGTCAGTGTTAGCCAAGATCCACAACAGACCATCGGCAATGGCATTATAAGCTTCAGTGCTGATCGGAGGCCAAAGGGGAGCACCTTATCTACGTAGGTGCGGCCCCGCCACTGCATACCCAAGAGGTGCCGGTCATCAGGATGGACCGGTACTATCCTGAATGCCTGATACGTCAAACTTCGCTGATTCGCCCTCTGCCCCACCAGGACCTTGTGACAGGAAAAATCCACTGATGTATACTGCAGACTGCATAACCCTGGGTCAATTCCATCATTGACACTATTCCCAGCGGGAAATGAAAGGTCCACGATTAACCTCCTCCACTTCCCCGATGCATGGCCTTTCGGGACCAGCCCAAAACAGTTCACATGGACCAGTTTTGCGGGAGAAGGATCAACAGGTCCAAGTACCCTTACTCTCCATTGCAACCACTGCTACTGGCACATGCCACGTATAGTAACAAACTTTTTATTTTTTATTTATTTTTTTATTTTTATAATCAACATAATAAGAATAAACCACAAGCGAACTCATCGCACAACAAAGTTCCACACAAAATAGCCACAGAATGTCCCTGGACAACGATCAGTTAAGGCCACGACGACCCTTCTCCCCAGGAGGCGCTTCAAACGCAGGAGGGCAAAACCTCCTAGCATGATCCCCAACCGGGCACAGCAGTGGGAGAAACGGCACGGCACCGCCGCACAAGGCCTGCCGTCATTCCATGCGAAGCAGGCCTGTACCCTCCTTTTCCTCTGCCTCTGAGGAGCCAAAGGCCCGGGCACTGGAGCGACTCAGAGCTCTCTACCATGGCTTGCGTAAGCAGGCACTGGTTCAGCAAGAAATCAGCCTGCTCCATGGATGAGTAGCTGTGCCTCAGCGACACGTCGTAGCTCCTCCACCAACCTGACGTAGCCCTATTCTGGCAGGACATCACAGTGGCCAGGTAACCCCATAGAGCCACCGCCTTCTCCGGATAGGAGCGGCTCACCACCCCTGCGTACTGGGCAAAGCTGGCCACCACCTCTGCAGCCTTTGCTGCCCCCTCCGCTTGGTGACTGGACGGAACCACGCCCTCTGGCTTCGAGCCATCTGCTGACTTCGGTAGGCCCAGCGCCACCACAGCATGGTCATTGACAGTGCCCAGGCCTGTATGCACACAACGACCATGCCATCAGCACAGTCCCAATACCAGGCCTATGCTCCTCCGAGCCAAAGCGGGGGCCACATACCCCGCCTCTCCCTAGGTGCTGCTAAGTGAGCCACACGCTCACAGCACTATACCTAACTACCATGGGGAGCCGCATGTCATGTAAGTCACTGCTATCAAGTGAGCCACATGCACATAACACAGCACTTCAACCACTATATAAGGCCCCACACCCTTCAGGACCCTGCCGTTAAGTGAGCCACATGCAATACTTCATATACCATGTAGGGCCACACACCCTTCCAGTCACTGCTTTAAGTGGGCCACATGCCCATAACACAAAACTTCATAATATGTAGGTTAACACCCCCATGAGTCAGTACTGTTAAGTGAGCCACAAGCTCGTAAAACAATACATCATATACTCATATACTATGTAGGGCCACACGCCCTTTAAGTCACTACTGTTAAGTGAGCCACATGCTCACAACACAATACTTCATATACTATGTAGGGCCACACGCCCTTTAAGTCACTACTGTCAAGTGAGCCACATGCTCACAACACAATACTTCATTTACTATGTAGGGCCACACGCCCTTTAAGTCACTACTGTTAAGTGAGCCACATGCTCACAACACAATACTTCATATACTATGTAGGGCCACACGCCCTTTAAGTCACTACTGTCAAGTGAGCCACATGCTCACAACACAATACTTCATTTACTATGTGGGGCCACATGCCCTTTGAGTCACTACTGTTAAGTGAGCCACATGCTCACAACACAATACTTCATATACTATGTAGGGCCACATGCCCTTTAAGTCACTACTGTCAAGTGAGCCACATGCTCACAACACAATACTTCATATACTATGTAGGGCCACACGCCCTTTAAGTCACTACTGTTAAGTGAGCTACATGCTCACAACACAATACTTCATATACTATGTAGGGCCACCCGCCCTTTAAGTCACTACTGTCAAGTGAGCTACATGCTCACAACACAATACTTCATTTACTGTGTAGGGCCACACGCCCTTTGAGTCACTACTGTTAAGTGAGCCACATGCTCACAACACAATACTTCATATACTATGTAGGGCCACACGCCCTTTAAGTCACTACTGTTAAGTGAGCCACATGCTCACAACACGATACTTCATATACTATGTAGGGCCACACGCCCTTTAAGTCACTACTGTTAAGTGAGCCACATGCTCACAACACAATACTTCGTATACTATGTAGGGCCACACGCCCTTTAAGTCACTACTGTTAAGTGAGCCACATGCTCACAACCAGGGTTCTCCCCAGGCCATTGTTGCGTAGCGGGCCGCTACTCTTACGTTGCTTCAAGCGTAGCGCCCGCTATGCTTAGGAGGTAAGCTAAATTTTACTGCGCACGCGCGTACACGTTTCCCATCTAAATTGCTGGAAGCTGCTTTTTTTCTGCAAGAGCTCTTAAAGATCGAGTTAGTCTTAAGTCTAGTAGTAGTGAAATGTCAAAGCGAGCGGACGAAGTCCCCGGGTGTTCTACAGGCACAGGAAAGCATAGAAAGACTGGAATTGACGCAAAATGGAATGAAGATTTTCACTGGATGCTTGTTGCCGAGGAGGGTGAAGGTATGCTTTGTTCTTTGTGCCGTAAGCACAGTCGTAAACCGGCCAAGGCAAGAGTTGGACGGGCAGTTTGGGTGGATGTACCTTGCCGGACATTGACTAGACTTAGCTTAGTTAAGCATGCTAAGTGTAATTCTCACCTGTTCGCTGTCCAGATGGAGGCTGATCTTTGTTCAGCAAAGAAAGATGGAGGCATTGCAATGTCTTTACAACAGGTAGTTTCTGCCCAGAGGAAGGCCTTCATAGGTGCACTGAAATGCATGTACTTCCTAACCCATAGAGAAATTCCACATACAACCAATTTTGTCCCTTTATTGGAGTTGAACAAGTCGCTGGGAGCGAGTTACCTGTCAGACTTGCATGTTGGTGGTAATGCCCACTACACATCTGAACGCTGTGTGCAAGAGCTCCTGCAGTGTCTGAGTGATACTGTTGCTGAACCAATTTCTCAAAATATGCAACAGTCTCCTTTCTTTGCTTTGTGTGTGGATGAAACTACAGATGTGTCAGTGACCAAGGAGCTAATTGTGTATAGTCGGTACCTTGTTGGTGGAGAGGTGATTACTAGCTTTTTAAAAATAATGGGGCTATTTAATGGCACTGCAGTTACAATTGCTGATGCTGTAAGCAAGCTCTGTACTGACTTGAATCTTGACATGCTCCATTGTTTTTGTGGCTTGGGTAGTGATGGGGCCTCGGTAATGTTGGGTAGGAAAGGAGGTGTGTCCAAGATTCTCCGAGACAAGGTTCCTTTCCTGGTTTCCAATCATTGTATTGCTCACCGACTGGCATTAGCTTGTGGTCAAGCAGCTAATGAAATTCCTTATTTGAAAAAATTTAAAGATGTACTTGACCAGCTTTATCGGTTTTATAAAAAATCACCAGTGAGAACAGCAGGACTTAAAGAAATACAGGAAGTTCTGCATGACGATAGAGTTAATCTTGTGCAGGCTACAGATGTTCGTTGGTTGTCGCATGACAAAGCAGTAAGTCACCTTCGAAAATCCTTTCCTTCTGTCTTAGTTAGTCTAGAGAGGGAAGCTCAGGAAAGAAGCAGTGCTGAAGCTGCTGGCCTTGCTTCCTTTTTAAAGAAATATGAGTTTATTGCTGCTCTATATATTATGTTCTCTGATATTTTACCACCATTGGCATGCTTGTCTCGAGCATTTCAAAAACAAAACATAGATTTTACAATGGTGAAACCATTAGTACAAGGCACAAAGGAAACAATAGACAAGTTACTATTGAATGCTGGAGACTATTTCCAGAGTCTTCCTGCTGCATTAAATGACCTCCAACAGTATGGTATCCAGCAACCTAGAGGCAACATGGCTGAAAATTTTAAGAAGAATGTATATAATAAATATTTGGGTATTCTTAATGACCATATCAGTGCCAGGTTTCCTGATGTTAGCCTCCTGGAAGGATTTGAAATCTTCAATCCTAGTAAAGTTCCAAGAGACCTGTCTCTTCAAGCACGTCATGGAGTGGACAAACTTGAGGTCCTTCTTGCTCATTATGGTGCTCATAATGTTGTTGATCCAGATTCAGCCAGACAGGAATTGAAGATTTTTAATAGCGTGGTGGCTTCAAATCTTGAACTAAAAAAAATGTCTACTCATGAGCTTATGGGCCATCTACTTAAAGTTTCTGAGCTTAAGTTGATGTTTCCTAATCTTTATAAGCTGGCAGCTATTGGTCTCTTACTTCCCATGTCATCTGTGGACTGCGAAAGAGGTTTTTCAACTCTCAGCAGGGTGAAAACAGATTTGAGGAGTCGACTTAGCAACAAAAACTTAAACCATCTCCTTATGATTTCTATAGAAGGACCATGTCCCTCTGACTTTCCATACGACACTGCATGTGACAAGTGGGCTGCAATGCGAAGCAGAAGGATTAATGTTGAATTGTGAAACATCTAGTGAGCTTTGTAGTAATTCTCAACACATAATTATTCTGTAAAACATCACTAATAGTTACACTATCTTTGATTGAGTAGGAACATAACTTCATCAATACAAATCTCATTCAATATAAGTAGAAATAAATAAGTTGGCAGAACACACCTAAAAAATAGAGAATATTATAACAAATGTCAGGTCAACCACACATGAAGAATGTAACTAATGACTATTATTACACTCCCCCCCCCCCCCCCCCCCCCCCCCCCCCCCCCCACCCCGCAAATGAAGACCCCTATCCTTAGAAAAAATCCTGGGGAGAACCCTGTCACAACACAATACTTCATATACTATGTAGGGCCACACGCCCTTCCGTCAAGTGAGCCACATGCTCACATCACAATACACATGCTGACAATGTTTCGTAGGCCCCTTTTATTTTATTTATTTATTTTTTTTTCCTTCCTATTTCAGTATACCACCTACCTACTACCACTAGTGAAAAGTATTGGCAGACAGTAAGTATATATAAAAGATAAAAGAGTAAAACTACCATCATCTCAATCCGTGGCTCCACCATGGCCAGACAGGCAATACAACAATAAATAGAGCAAAATAAAACACCAAATAGGCTATTTTAACAAACATACCCCCCACTGCGCCACTGCTAGAGCTGCTGCTTCCCAGACCACTGCTGGAGTCACCACCAACGCCTGACTTCCCACCAGTGCCACTATCGCAGCTGCTTCTGGCCACCGAGTGTGCCCTGAGCGCCTCCTCCACCAGCGCTTTGACCCTGCTCTCAAAGTCACAAGCGTCAATTGCCCCCGAGGTACCGGCAACTGAGGAAGTACCAGAAGTGGAAGCACCAGTACCAGCAGCAGAGGGCTCACACACTCTCCTTTTCTTGAAAATGGGCTCTTTCTCCATGATCACAATCTTAAAATCCGCTAGTATATTCTAATTATTCACCTCCCACACGTGGGGAGCCCTGTGCGCATGACCCCGCCAGACACTCCCCTCCTACCTAACCAACCGTTGCTGGTACTCCGCCTGGTATTAACCCCGCCTAATCTGCTACTAAGCTGTCATACCTTCCATCCACATCTCGAGAATAAGATTTCTGGAAATGATCCACAGCTTGTTGGTCTTCATCAATAAGGACAAAAGAATTCTCGGGTACTTGTTCCACTCGGAAGAATGCTCTTAATAAATCATCCGTACTACTCTCTTCAGCTGAGTCACACAAATGTACACGGTCAGTTTTAGGCTCGGAGAGCACTTTTTCCCTAAGAGTCCAGCCGAAGATAGTCTCACAGGCATGAGTCATCCGATTTGCTGAAGTAGCATGGCCTTGAAGAAGTATTTCATCGAGGATATCTGCTCCAAATAATAAGTCTATAGAGCCCGGTTGATCGAACAAAGGATCAGCAAGTTTCTTTCCTTGTAAAAAAAGTTGTTCTCTGACTCCATGAAGAGGGAATCCCGGAAGATCTTCAGAAATACGGTCTAGCACTATTGCTATCACCGATATTTTGGGTTGATCACTGTTTGGAATCAGATCTAAATCAACCTGGTACCGCGAGTTAGGTACGGATGTCTGGCTAATACCTGTAAAACTAGTTGACTTCTGATCTTCTTGGCTTTTAGTCGTTGAACAAGTTTAGTAGTCAAATGATAAAGTTGAACCACTGTCCATTAAAGCACGGGCCTTTTGAATTCTTCCCCCGGCACTAACAGTTGCCAAACACGTTGCCAAAAAAGCGATCGGTCGGTCTTTCATGGACTCAGAAGACGGTAAGGCATGAGCACTAGTTTGGTTGTACTTTCTGAGTTTGTCTCAGTTGATTGCGGCTGTTGCTGGCTTGTTGAAGTTGGCTGGGGCTGTTGCTGTCTTGCTGAAGTAGACTGGGAATGTTGCTTATTGGTCCGTTTTTGATATCCTCTGTGAAGTAAGGAATGATGCTTGTGACCACAGTGACAGCAAGACCTAGTACTGGGACACTCACGCAAAATATGATTAGAAGACAAACAATTCACACAAACCTTTAGACGAGATACAGTTGATTGCCTCTCGTCCACTGATTGGGCCTTGAAAACATCGCATAGATAAAGTGGATGAGTGTCCGTAGGGCATAACTGACAATGTTTTGTGCTTTGGACATGGAGAGTAGAAGGTTTCGATGTCGGCTTTGATCGGTGAGCAAAACTTCGTCCATGAGTGGTGGAAGATGAGTTCGTCTTAACTACGTCAGTTCTCCCACAGAATCGCATTTGAAAGCGTCTGAGGTATTCGGCTAAGTGATCAAAACTTGGAGTCCTTTTTAATTTTGCCGACTCTTCAACCCAGTTTTGGAATAATTTCTCGGGCATGAGTAGCTCACACAATGCTGTAAATAGAGCATCCTGTGAACCGTCTGTACACTCTTTTACCACAGCTAGAGATGTTTCGAAGAGAGTTATAGTTTTAGTTATACCTTCAGAGGAGAGTTCAATCTGGTGATCTATGCTCTGATATACATCCATTCCTAGAAGAATATCAATCTTACCAGGACGATTGAAGCGGGGATCAGCCAATTGCAATGTTTTTAAGATCGGAATATCGTCCGTAAAGGCAGATTGAGTAGGTAGATCGATAGTGATCTTGTCCACGATAGCAGGAGAGAGAGTGATTCCATCGGCCTTCTTTACTGATGGAACTAAATGAAGTGTTGTGCGATGAGTGCTACTTGGAGCTTCCGTTCCTTGTATTCCTGCTATCCTCGTCGAACTAGGAAATTTCTTTGCATGAAGAACGTTAGAGAGTTTCGTAGTGATGAATGAAGTGGATGATCCAGTATCAAGAAGTGCTCGTGCCATGGCAATGTGTCCATCTGGTGTCTGCACCTTGACTTGGCATGTCATGAATAGAGTAGTAGAATTTAAAAACTGTCGATTGTGAGTGCAAGCAGGTTCAGGCAATGCTACCATGGATGCAGCCGGAGGGTTATTACTTGAAGCAGCAATAGTAGTAGGTAGCTTGGGCAATGCTACATTCGATGCCACTGGAGGATTATTACCTATGGTAGTAGGTGGGTTGGGCAATGCTAAGTTGGATGTCCCTGGAGTATTATTGCTTGAAGCAGCAGCAGTAGTAGTAGTAGGTGGTGAATCATCCCTATGAAGAAGAGTGTGATGCTTGCCCTTTCATTTCTTGCAGTAATAAGTACTTCTGCAAGATCTGAGCGCATGTCCATAACCGAGACAGTTACGGCAAAGTTTGAATTTTTGAACGTGAGCTTGTCGTTGTTCAACGGTCATATCGATGAATTTTGAACATAGATATGGAGGATGATAAGTACGATCGCAAAGTTCACAGTTACGCGTGGTCTCTGCAACGTACACTGGCACCTTGCTGTGCTTCTTCGACCTTTGCTTAGAACATTTGCTTGAAGTTTTACTCACAGATTCGTCCGTATGCATCCATGAGCTAAGAGTGATATCCATGAATTCCAATACATTTGTGAAGATTAGCTCTTTGCTATGTTCACTGGAATAAAATTGCCAGCAATCTAGAAGTTTGGGTTCGAATTGATTAATTATGAGTGAAGCCAGCAAATGTTTGATGTCTAATTGTTCAAGTCGTTTCAATCCAGCGATGTGCTTGTCGATTTCGATTCTCATATCCAACAATCCTTTGTAAGTTGATGAAGAGAATGTGTAGAGACTAGCTAGCGATTGCATATGTTTGCGATGAATAAGGGGTTTGCGCTCGTATTGCTTTTTTAGCTTGTCCACGACAAATCCGTACGTAGCCGTGTAACCTGTTGAAGGCGATGCAATCTTGATTGCCGTCTCATCTTTCAGAGCAGAGCGTAGATAAGACAGCTTGCTAGATTCAGGCAATTCGGGAACATTGTGTACTGCAGATGAGAATTCCTCCCAAAATGAAGGCCAGTCTAAAGGGTTTCCGTTGAATGGAGTTAATTTAAGTTCTGGTAGTTTGACTCTTCTCACAGACAATGACGATGACGAACTTGGGGTTGGTGAGGCAGAATCTATGGATGGCTTCATAGCATCCATCTCGATTAGCTTAAGTGAACGGATCTCTTCGCTATAATCACGCAACTTCGTCTTCAATTCTGAATTTGTTTTGGCGACTGGTTTAGTCAGAAGCCGCGTTAGCCTCTTGATTTCTTCGTTGAGATCCTGAAGTGTGGTTCCCCATGTCTTCGCTTTGTCTGTACCAGATGCTTTGAGTTGGTTGATTAGTTCCTTGATATAATCCGCGATTTCGTTGGCTTCATATAAATGTAGTAACCCTTGCAGGCGATTTTTCTTAGATCCATACTCTTCGTGATGGCGATCCAAGACTTCTTGTTCCGGTTCCTTTTCATCCCCGTCCAATTTGTTGATGAGTTTCTCCTGTACGTCGATCAATGACGTACTTGTAGCCTGCAATATTTCCAATTGCTTCTTGAGACAAACTGCATCCAGATCCACCGGTGGGAGATGAAGATAATTTTGAATGTTGGATTCAATTTTAGTGAGTGTGACTTGAAGAGCGCTTTGTGACTTACGCAGAGTAGTTAATTCTTCCATGTTGATGAAATCTGCCGTTTTCTTCTGATCCGGCTCGAAGGACCATGAATCTTCTAGTGCGCAATTAAGCGTAGCGGCTAGTTCTAGTAGCAACACAACTCGCCCTTAAATGAACTAACACTGCACTGGGTATGTCTCTTTCTGCGCAAATGTCCGTTGTATGCTAATCCAGAGTGCAGTTAGACTACGCCCCAGACAATCAAAGGTAGATAGGGTTTAAGTTATATGGAATTGAATAATAGTACAATGATGAGTAAACGAATGAATAGGAAGTCGAATAATATTCAAGAAAATATGAAATGAAGAATGCGATGAATGGCTAGAAGCTATAGCCCTAGATGTCGTCTCCCTCCTCTCCACTTGATCCTGAGTCCCTAGAGTCAGTATCAAGCAAGTCTAAAACTTCCACAGCACTGTAACTGGTAGACGCCATCTTTCCAAATTGAACTTCGAAAATTTTTTTTTTTTTGCATAGTTACCTGGATCACATGACACGCTCACTTTTTTCCTATGATGTAATAAGCATTACCTAAGACTGTACGTGATGGGGAGGCCCCCAGTTGAACTGGCGATTTTATATAAAAAAAAGAAGACAGTAAGTCAAACCGCAAAGTCTTGGTTGGCAAAGAAGCGGTTGTTTCAATGTGTTATGGAAGGCTACTGGGCTCAAGCAATTTTTCGCTGCTTCTACAAAGCTCTGGTGATGACTGGATCCATAAATGAAGCTGCTGTGAAGAAGGTAACTTTTTTTAAAATTCGACGGAGAACCGATGTTTTTTTTTTTTGCCGAGGAAGAAATAAACGCAACTGCTGTGAGGTACTGTCGAAGCAGCCCTGGCTGAAAGCTATTTTAGATGCTTCTCCAATGCATTGGGCACCTGTGTATGCAATCTGAAGGTTCTAGCTATAAAGTAACTATTTTTAAAAATTCGGAGAAGCCAACCGGTCTTCACCCGCTTTTAAGCGGGATTGGGAACGAAAGGGTTAAGCAAGCCATCAGTCTTCTGTCGTAAAAAAGAGTACTGAACTTCACCCCAATTATCTAGAAAAAATAAATTTTATATTATTAAATGTAACATATTTGCATGTAACTCACTTGAAAATACTTCCTGGATGTTTCTTTCAAAATTAAGGACAGTATAGAAGTAAACTTGGCTGTCTCGGCATTTTGTACACTTACTTTCCATCTCAATCACACCCATGCAAATACTGCAGTACTGAAGTTCTGTAAATTCAGTTTTATAAACTTGCTTCTTTAATTTATATACTGTTGGGGGAATTAGATTAGGTGTTGGACAGTGACTTCGTATTAGATCCAAAAGACCTTGTGTGCCAGAATCTGTCAGTCGATTAGAAATGGCAAACTGATAAATTGACAGTAAGCTCTCTTTCTGACTGATAGGTGCTCCATCAGGACCCTCACCTGTGATATAATAAATTATTGTGCACTAATGACATACAATGAACTCACACCGCACTAAATATATTGAGGGTGAGGAGATGTCGTCGTCATCTGATAACGCAATTCAGAGTAAATTTGGTTGTTGTTTTAAACCATCAATTTATTAGTGTGTTGTATTGTAATTGAATAGAATGGTGCACAATACTTTGCCATGAAGATGGCAAAAGTCATACAGTTCATTTTCGCTTCTTAGAGCCTGAAGATTCCGAAACTTTTAAGTGTTGAGGATTTGAAAGTTGGAAACACTTTGCTTTGGAGGGTGTTGGAGCAAGCAAACAAGTGACAAACATAGGCCAGATGGCACAACAATAAACAATTAATTAATGATTTACACCTTATTGAGAAAGGACAAACATACATTCACACTTCATTCAAACACACATTTACGCATTAGCTTCATGAAAACAACCCCCTTTGGACTGAGCTACAGTATATAGTGGACTGACCCAGCTCAGTCCAATCAGTTGTGCAGTTCAGTTTTGTTGCAGTTATTCAGTCTTAGTCTTGTTCAACTATAGGAGGCCCTGTATCAGGGTTGGTGGACCAGACCCCGTCAACTCTGATACAGACAATGGAAGTCAAGAATATGATCGATGTAAGCATGTCTTTCTCTTGAAAACTAGCAAGCTTCTGTTGTGGAAAGGACTTATTTATAGCTATATTGAGACAGAGAAAGCTGTTTCGCTATAATATATATATATTTCATTGAGTTTTGAGATTTGAAAGTGGGTTGTGGTTTGTTGAACAATTTCAAATTTTCAAAAAAATTTAATTTTTTTAACCAGAATGTACTACTAGGACCAGATGTGTATGCAGTCACCGACCCGATTGTGAAGAGGGATTGTGAAGAGGACGCAGATGAGGCAACAGGAGCAGAGTCTTCCAGTGATGAAGGAGAAGATGCCCGACCTGGCGAAGTACACTCGGAGCCCCACCCCCCCTCCCAAACAAAAAGCCTGTATGAAACCGCATACAATACATCATAAAGTTGCAATTATATAGGATCATGAACAATTTGTTGTTTGTATTACAAATATCTTTGTTGTTTGTGTTTTTGTGTATATGAAATTGTTTTGTAGTGGAGCTCGACGTCCGATGGCATATGTTCCTTGTGGACACTCATAGATGTCTCCTACATACTCACAATCAGCACCAAACACAACAAACAACATATTTTATTGTTGAACTAATATAATATTGGTATACAATACATCAAACAATATTATTTCTATTTTTTATTTTATTTTTATTGATGGTAAAAGTGGAATTTTTTGGAGAAAACAATTTTTTTTTAAGTATTAGTAGAGAGCCTAAATATTATTCAATTTTCTCAATCAAAAAATGAAGGGAATCCCAAACTCTTGGTCTATTTAGTGATATATGGTTGCTATGGAGTTTTCCCAGCCAGAATCGAGTTAAAAAAATAATATTTAAGCCATCTACTAATACTTCAAAAAAAATTTTTTTCCCCCAAAAAATCCACTTTTCCCATCAATAAAAAAATAAAATAAAATAGAAATAATATTGTTTGATGCATTATATACCAATATTATATTAGTTCAACAATAAAATATGTTTTTTGTTGTGTGTGGTGCTGATTGTGATCATGTAGGAGACATCTATGAGTGTCCACAAGGAACGTATGCCATCGGACGTCGAGCGCCACTACAAAACAATTTCATATACACAAAAACACAAACAACAAAGATATTTGTAATACAAACAACAAATTATTCATGATCCTATATAATTGCAACTTTATGATGTATTGTATGCGGTTTCATACAGGATTTTTGTTTGGGGTGGGGCTCCGAGTGTACTTCGCCACACCCATTTTTTGGAACCTACACTACTTTGATGCACATCTTTGCATACGAGTCTATACTTCACACTGATGATCAGTGTTCGGTCCTATGCACTAAAGGCTCAGTTATGATAGGAACATAATGGGATACAATATCAGACTAAAAATAAATGCTTCCTAAATGTTCATTTCTATTCAACTCCCAAAATTCTAGGGGGGAACCTAGCGCTAGCCTCCCACTGTATGAACACCTGCTATGTATACTCCACACTGTACATGAGAGAAACATGTATTGAGAAAGTGTACTTTGAAAATGAAAAGCAGTACAAGCACACACGTGGAATTCAACTTACCCGGCATGGATGGTGTCACAGACTGAACGATCCCTCCCATAGGATCCGGAACCTCCATACAATACCAAAAAAACACAAGACAACAATGACATTTGTAACATAACTGCTGGCCTCGCTGAATTGAGCCCCCCCCTCCCCCGTCATTACTTTTCACTGACATTCTTGTACCATAACCCCCCCTCCCCCGTCATTACTTTTCACTGACATTCTTGTACCATAACCCCCCCTCCCCCGTCATTACTTTTCACTTACCCAAGAATTTTTCTACTATCCTTAAATCTCTGCTGGTGAGTAGGTCCCGCTTCATGCCAGGTTACATCATTGAAGCTTCCATGGGCTACACTAAAATGAGAATTACAAAGCGTGCAATGAGCATGATGTTCTCACTTTGAACTTGCCAAAATTCCTACAGGGAGTTTCCAAGAAGCCTTGAACTTCCCTCCAGCTGGACACTTCTTCTTGGAAGGACGAGCAGAGCCATGACCGAGCTATTCTAAATTTGATGGATGTTGCTGCAACACTTAAAGATGGTCAGACCAGAGACCAATCAAGAGTTGTTAAAAGAGAGTGTGACTAGCATAAAATGTTTCAAGTGTCAGGGCTGGGGCCATAATTCCTATGAATGTGGCAGAACAGAAGACAGAAAGCAAAGTGTGACATGTTATGCTTGCCGACAGTCTCGACATAAGTCTTGGGAATGCCCAAACAAACAACAAAACTCGGGTTCCTCTGGAGCACAGAATGCCCCTGAAGTTGACAAGAAAGTGAATGTTAAAGCTGGTGGTCCCCCTACGAAAAGCTTTAATTGGCTGGCTGTCCAGGTCATTTCTAAGTGGGTTGATGGAGAAGTAAATGGTTTCAAGTACATTATTGCTCCTGACACTGGGGCTGAAGTCACTGTTGTTCCTGGTCATCATGTTTATGAACAACAGCTGGTAGAGGAGTGGGTTAGAATTAAAGTTGTGGCTGGATCGCCTGTTGAGCTGTAAATGGCAGTGATTCCTTTTAGGTTTGTGGGAGAAGAATTTGTCCGGAAAGTGGATGTTACTAATGGTGACATGGTGGCTGACAAAGTATTGTTTGAAGTGCCTGTTAATTAGGCTTTAGCCAGGACTCTCCTTCTGGGTGCTCTGGCGGAAAGTAAGCATCCTGTCACAGGGCATTCTGGTGAGACCCCAGTTACCCAGTCATCACCAACTGGTGATGCTGCTACAGCCCTGTCAGCAGTTGGCAGTCAGGGCTTGGCAGAGGAGAGTACAGAAGGTGGAGCTAGAGGTGTGGCTTCTAAGGAATTTGTTAAGGGTGTGGTTCTAAGGAAGTTGTTAAGGGTGTGATTTCTACGGAAGTTGTTAGGGGTGTGGCTTCTAAGGAAGTTGTTAAGGGTGTGACTTCTAAGGAAGTTGTTAGGGGTGTGGCTTCTAATTCCAAGGACGTGGTTGCTAAGGAAGCAGTTGAGGAGCTGAATGTGTGTGCTGTGACAAGAGCAAAAAGCAAGGAGATGGCCAAAGTTGAGGCTGAAGCTGTAAGAGCAGTTGGTAAAGAAGTGCCAACAGCTATTAAGAGCTTTGTGGACTTTCCTCTTGAGGATGAGGTAGAGCAGGAAGTTGATGATGCTGTACCGGATATCAGTGCAGTGTCATTGGGTTGCCCGGTTGCTGTGGACAGCCCTGACAGTGAGGAGTTGAGGAAGCAAATGGTGGAGGATGCTAAGGAATTGTAGGGTGTTGGCTGAGGAGTGTAAAGCAGGTTATGCATGGCATAATGGCTTACTGGTGCATTCTGTTCAGGATGAAGATGATAGAATCTGGATAAGAATAGTCTTGCCAAAGTGCTGGAGGAGAAAAATCTTAGAATTGTCCCATAACAAAACAGCTCATGTGGGTGTGAAAAAAATCATTAGCTTATAACAAAAAGGTGAAGATGTTAGAGTGGCCGGTGGTGTCGTAACCCTAATGTTAGAATAAATCTCACACCCCTTTTTACTTTAGGTATAGAGTCAACCAAATCAATGCAACACTTTGAAAAAATAGTAACAAGGCCAAAGTTGTTCACATTAGCAACACCAAAACCTGGGTTGGCAGAGATGCTGAAGTTCATAGTGTGAGTGTGTGTACAGAGGAAATGGGTAAAGTGGTCTGAGAAGAAAGGTTTGGGTGAGGAAAGTTGGGATGGATTTTGTAAAGAAGAGTTAGATGCTGTTTTGGATGGTTTAAGTGATTGTTTTGATGTGGTTCCTGGGATGTGTAAAGTGGTGTGTGCAAGATTGCTCTAGTTCATGGTGCTGAAGTTGTGAATTTGCCCCCAATGTGGTGTTATCACCCCACATTTCTATAACTGTAACTCATGCAGCTCATATCAACGCGCACTGCCTGTAGATCCGGACATTAATTTAATCCCCGCCAATACCCCACCATTCGATAATACGCGAGCAGAAATTACATAACTTACATCTATTCAGTTCTATTCATACATTACCTGATCCCATTCACTCTATAGTTTTCACCTCCATACATTCCCAACCACATTCCCATGTTATTTGCTATGGCATTCCCTTCACCCATTTCCTGTCAGTTTTCTATACAATGGCTGACAACCCTCCCTTATTTTCCCTTCTGCATATTTCTTGGCAAATACAAAGTGCTGCTCAATTTAGCTACTTAACCCAATAAGAATTAAAACATCTTGGAGGGGTACCAGAGACAAGCTTTAGGACAGCTTCTTGGCTTAGCTGAGTTGAAGTCTCCCAGTGTTAGTCAACCGGAGCCTAACCAGAGACTTGCAAAGTCTGGTGGCAGCAACTCTACCGTTCGTCTCTCCACTCTGCCCAGTCCCACCACACCCAAGACAAATCCCATTCCGGCTGAGGGACAGTGTCAAGGCTGAGCTGCGGAAAATGGAAAGGGCTGTTGTCATTGCCAAAAGTGAGGAAGAGTGGAGCAGTCCATTGGTGCCTGTCAAAAGCCTGATGGCAGTCTGTGTGGTATTTAGAGAGGCCAATACGTTGACACCATTGAGAAGGCACTGGTTGCCCTCATTAGCTGTAATCATGGACAGGGTAGGAAAATGCTGCTGTATCTCAAAACTGAATTGAACAGCTGGTTTTTATCAGATAGTGCTTGATGAGGAGAGCAGGGATTAACTACTTTTACATTAATATAACCAGTATTACATGTTCTAAGGGCAAGTTCAGATTCAACTGTATGCCTTTTGGGCTTAAGAATGCTCCAGCTGTGTTTCAAGCAATGTGGGAGGAGGTGCTGGAGCCTGTTATGTGTAGCCAGATACATTGACGATGTGGTTGTCTTTACCAATTGATGGACTGGTCATATAGCCAATATGAAGAATGTAATAAAATGTTTGGGCAGTGCTGGTTTGAAAATCAAAGAGTCAAAGTGTGAATTGGGACGTAAATATTTGATGTATCTTGGTCATCAGATTGGGAGTGGCAGACTGGCTGTGCCTGAACACAGAATTGAAGCAATGGTTAACTATGCAAAACCAAAGACCAAAAAACATCTAAGAAGGTTTCTGGGAGTCATTGGATTCTACAGGAAATTTGTAGGAGGATTTGCAAACATGTCCGCAGTACTCACTCCTGCCACAAGCTTGAAGGCCTCTCATAGGGTTGGATGGACAGAGGAGATGGAGGGAGCATTTGCAACTTTGTGTAAGAGTTAGTGTGATTGTGTTGTGTTACATGTGCCCGTGTTGTCTGATGTTTTTATTTTGTATACTGATGCTTCTGGTGTTGGCATTGGTGCTTGTTTGCATGTTTTGAGGGATAATGTGGAGTTGCCTGTAGCTTTTTACTCCAGACAACTTAAAGGGGCTGAACACAGATATTCGATGACGGAGCTGGAGTCCCTGGCAATTGTTGCTGCTGTTGCCCACTTCAATGTCTACTTGGAGAGGACTGATGTAACTGTCATCACAGACCATAGAGCTTGTTTGGCCCCGAGAGACAGCAAAGCTGTACTGTATCCAAGGCTGAGGAAAATGGCAGGTCAACTTCAAGGACATTCAATCAATATTCAGTGGAGACCAGGCAAACTGATGGAGAATGCTGATGGCCTCAGCAGGCAGAGCTGGGAACTGGATAATGAAGATTCACTCTAGCCTAGTGATTGTCAGTCTGGCCAAGAGGGGCACAGCCTTGGAGAGGGGAGATGTGGGGCTGGAGATGAATGAGAAGTAGTGAAGCATGCATGGGAGGAGTTTCAAGGAAGAACATTAAAGACATTTATGTGTGTGTGTCATTTTGTGTGAGAACTGAATCATGTGTTGTTGGTGTGGAATGTGTTAATTGTGTTTGTGCCTGAAGAACTGTATAAATGTTTGTGTGTGAGTGTGGATGTTCAGTCTCTCTGTATGTCTTATTTCCTACAACGTGTGTGTTCTCTGTGTTTGACATAATTAGTTTAACCCTTTCGTTCCGGATCCCGCTTTAAAGCGGGTGAAGCTTCTCCGAATTTTTAAAAATAGTTACTTTATAGCTAGAACCTTAAGATTGCATACACAGGTGCCCAATACATTGGAGAGGCATCTAAAATAGCTTTCAGCCAGGACTGCTTCGACAGTACCTCACAGCAGTTGCGTTTATTTCTTCCTCGGCCAAAAAACAACAACATCGGTTCTCCGTCGAATTTTAAAAAAAGTTACCTTCTTCACAGCAGCTTCATTTATGGATCCAGTCATCTCCAGTGCTTTGCAAGCAGCGAAAAATTGCTTGAGCTCAGTAGCCTTCCATAACACATTGAAACAACCGCTTCTTTGCCGACCAAGACTTTGCGGTTTGACTTACTGTCTTCTCCATTTTTTATACAATCGTCAGTTCAACAGGGGACCTCCCTATTACGTACAGTCTTAGGTAATGCTTATTACATCATAGGAAAAAAGTGAGCGTGTCGTGTGATCCCGGTAACTATGCAAAAAACAAAAAAATTTCAAAGTCATTTTTTGGAAGATGGCGTCTACAAGTTACAATGCGGTGCAAGTTTTAGACTTGCTTGATGCTGACTTTAGCGACTCAGGATCAAGCGGAGAGAAGGTGAAAAAAGTGAATTTTTTTGGGGAAAAAAAATTTTTTTTTTGAAGTATTAGTAGATGGCCTAAATATTATTCAATTTTCTCAATCAAAAAATGAGGGGAATCCCAAACTCTTGGTCTATTTAGTGATATATGGTTGCTATGGGGTTTTCCCAGCCAGCATCGAGTTAAAAAAATAAAACGGTAATACTCTATTCCGCGGTCGACGATTAGATTTTTCCGCGCGCGTCCAAACAATTCAGGAACGAGAGGGTTAAAACCTGATCTTTGTCAGCAAGGGAGCATTGGGCTAGCTACAACTGGTTAGTGCCAAGGGAAGAAACCTTGAGTGAAGTGGTGGCAGAAACTACAAAGAGGAAGAGCTAGAGCAAGATTTGGCCAACTTTCCCCACAATTAGAAGAGTATAAATTAGCATGCTGCTGTCACAGTTTTAATTATTTTAAGCAGAGTGAGAGATCATGATCATACGAAAACGAATACTTCTTATAAGAGTACCTTTTGCAGGGGAGCATCGGGGGGGGGGGGGGGGGGGGTGGCGTGGGAGGGCAGGGTCCCTCTTTTTGTACCAAGTTCATTGATTAACAAGAGTACCAATATGCAAATGTGTTTATAGGATTGATGGCATGAAGTATACTGTCTTGTAGAGCAACATTATTTAGGCAATAAATAATAACTAAGTATTAATCTTATTGAATACTGAATTACTTGAAGTTGTATCAACTCACTTCAAACTACTTTTCTTATGGTCAGCTGTCTAATGACATCACCGTTACAATGACTGCGTCCACGATTACTACTCATTTCAAGGGGCTCAAAATTCAAGATTCTAAATGTTTCAACTGAAATATAAATACAGCATGGCCATTATCTAAAATAATGAAGGAATTATTGCCACGATTGTATAAACTATTCCACTTGAATGTTTACTAGCTACGTTTTTTTTTCCCTTCTAACCTATGAACTCCCCATGGATATTCACCCATAGCTGCAGAACATTAATCACTTGAAATTGGATAATACGGCTCCTGATATTAAATTCTTCAACGTTCATTGTAAGCTTTCGAACAACATAAAACCGTTGTATGAGTTTATTCAAAAGCTTCTCCGGAGTACCATAATTTGTAAAGGTATGGAGAAATGTCTTCACAAACTCAAGATCTATAGGACACATCACAGTGGTATAACAAACTCTGATTATTGTAAATTAATTAGCATAAATTGAAGGGTAATCAACTATAGGGAAAACTTAACAATGGAATATATGCCAATAAAATAGGGGAGCTAGCCCTGTATAACCCGGCAGTTAGAAAAAGGGAGAAAATAACTGATGATATGGGGAACAAAATAATTTGTATTGCTTGTTGGTGAAGTAAATCATCACTTGACAGTGTGCAATAGAAAAGTCTGCTGTGCAGAACTACAAATCATAATGGAATAGATAAAAACTAATACAACTACAAAGAACACAACTACTACCTATAATGTATCACTCATTGTAACTCACCAAGGATTCATTCAGAAGTAATTTTCTCCACAATTTTCTCAAAACTCGCTGCAACTATGCCCTTTCTTGGATCTATCTTAATATTGTCATCGTTGTCATCCTCCACATTCCAGACGTGACAATCATTCTCTACAAGAAAATATTACCATGAACTTGACCCTTCCCAATATAGCTTAACACATTGCAGGATGCAATTCTCTAACCTTTGAACTCTTCATGGATATTCACCTATAGCTGTAGAACATTGATGACTTGAACTTGGATGATATGGCGCCTGATATTGAATTCTTTGATGCTGATTGTGAGAGTTTGAACTATATCTGCCTTTCCTCGATCAGAGAGCGACCTCTGCTGGCCAAGATTTTTGAAACATGTGTAGGCTGCTTCTGTACACAAAATTGAATATATTTTATATCACTTTTATATAAATAGTAATAATACTGACCTCTTATTTCAAAAGATTGGAAGTCAGGGTTGAGGCCCTTCACTTCCGCCACCAATCTATTGGTGACAGTCCGATTTTCCTCGCTCCCCCAATCATGCCTGGACATTTTAACCATACATTATTTGAATGAAAAACTAATAACAAAACTTACATCTCTCCAAAATAAAATCCTGTAAATTCTTCTTCGTCAATAAGCATTTTGTAAGTTTTACGGTCTCCGACTAAAAACCAAAATACACATAATATGTTTTCAAGTGATACAAAATTCTTAATGAATTCCCCCACATATAGAACAACAGCTTATATGTAATTGTGACTCTGAACCGACTTATAGAGTCCAGGATGCTACCTATAACTGTTACTGCCTTTTGATAAAATATATTCACTATTGCATAGTATTTTATATAGAACACTTTTTTACTTCTGCTAGACCACTGACCCATAACACTGATGTTTCCCCCCTCCCTAAGTCCAAATTCCGGTATCAAATCCCGATAGTCTAATCACTCATACTACCAGTGTGGGTATAAAACAAGAAGTCCTGGTAAAGGATATTCATTGTGACCGTCTACAGGAAAACCTACGACGATGAAACTTGGAGAGCTCAATATCTGGACGCCGACAACTCTGTAAGTGCAAAAACAATTTTTTCGAAGGGTGCCGCGTTTTGCCCGGTTTTCCTGTAGACACATAATTATGTTGACTCGTGCTGGTTTAGTGGACAATGAATTTTCAAGTAAATACTGTTGAGTAGGGCTTATTGCTGTGACAAATAGCGTATTAACTTACCACCGCCACTAACTCGAATAGAAATGGAGCTCCCATAAGTTTTTGAGTTTTAACTGCACCAGCAAAACAATTCAAAGCGGTAGACAATTCAATTTCTAAGGTAATAAGGATAATGATCGCTAAACCGGGGGATTTTGTTTAGTGAAGTTTGGGAAGGGGCGTACACGGAGCGAACCTAAAAAATACGCGAGGGTCAAAGTACAAAATGACATACGTACGTCCAAACATATAAATAAACTAGTGGTGTGCTTGAGCACAAATGGCGAGCGAGCCTGATGTTAGGTAACATAAAACTAAGTATTGTTACTATGTTTTAGCTTAGTTCATGCAAACACTATAATAGCAGTTATGACCTTTTATTCCAGCAAACAAATACAAAATCACTCTCTTACCTGATTAATGGTAACTTCTGTAGTATCAAACATCAACCATTCTGATAATCTCAATCACCAGTAACTCTTGTTCCTCAGCTACGATAACAAAATAAACCGGTGTTATTATTTGTAATTTTAGCCAACAAATATGGAATTACTACTTACATCATTCTTGAGTATTGATAACTTCTGATTGAAGTTACTTTGACCATCTGAATTACCTTGAATCCTTGACAACAAGCTCTCACCTACAAAAACAAAAACAATAGATTTTAGCACACAAATACAAAATTATTTTCTTACCTCATTTCCTTGAGCAGTGGTAACTTTTGTAGTACCAAATTTGAGCCAATCTGACTATTTGAATTTACCAGTCACTGTTGACAAGCTCTTAGCTACAAAAAAGAAAGGCCAGAGTTATTTTGCATATTTAGCTAACAAATATGGAATTACTACTTACCTCAGCTTCCCTCGAGAAGTATAGTAGCTTCCTTAGCATTAATACTGCGGCATTCTGACTACCAACAGCTCTTGACAACCAACAACCGGCACTCCGTATCCCCCCCATAAAAAGGCGAAGTTTTGAAATTAAGTCTGGAAAAGGGTCTTCACTGCCATAGTAACCGGTCGAATCAACTTTGTTTCTTGAAAAGCAAGCATTTTCGCAGGAATTTTCTCACACTTTGGAGCTTAAGTATAAAGTAAGGCTTGCTTAATCCTGTAGTTTCAGAATAAACTGGGGTCAAGCCTAAAAAGCCGTGTTTTTTGGAGAAAAACGTTCCCCGCGCGTGCGTTTAAAGGGCATACGTACCATCCCACATACATATATACATATAACATATACCCGATTTTGCATTATCCACCCCTAATACTGTCTCGCTCGCTACGCTCGCTCGCCAACTAGTGGTGTGCTTGAGCACAAATGGCGAGCGAGCCTGATAGTTAGGTAACATACAACTAAGTATTGTTACTATGTTTTAGCTTAGTTCATGCAAACACTAATAGCAGTTATGACTTATTATTTCTATCACTCTCTTACCTGATTAATGGTAACTTTTGTAGTATCAAACATCTGCCATTCTGATAATCTCAATTACCAGTAATAATTCCATATTTGTTTCTAAAATTACAAATAATAACACTGGTTTATTTATTTATTAATTTTTTTGTAGCTGAGAGCTTTTTCAAGAATTCCTGAGTATTGATAACTTCTGCAGTATCAAATTGAAGTTACTTTGACTATCTGAATTACCTCGAATTCTTGACAGCAAGCTCTCAGCTACAAAAAGAAAAGACAATCAATTTTAGCGCACAAATACAAAATTACTTTATTACCTCATTTTCTTGAGCAGTGGTAACTATTATAGTACCAAATTTGAGCTATTCTGACTATTAGAAATTACCAGTCACTGTTGACAACAAGCTCTTAGCTACAAAAAAGAAAGGCCAGAGTTATTTTTGCATATTTAGCTAACAAATATGGAATTAGGTACTTACCTCAGCTTCTCTGGAGTAGTAGTAGCTTCCTTAGCATTAATACTACCGCATTCTGACTACCAATGACTCTTGACAACCAACAATCGGCACTCCGTATCCCCCAAACGGAGAAGTTTTGAAATTAAATCTGGAAAAGGGTCTTCAATTCCATAGTAACCGGTCGAATCAACTTTTTGTATCTTGAAAAGCAAGCTTTTTCACAGGAATTTTCTCATTTTCTTTGGAGCTCAAGTATAAAGTATGGCTTGCTTAATGCTGTAGTTTCAGAATAAACTGGGGTCAAGCCTATAAAGCTGTGTTTTTTGGAGAAAAAAAGTTCCCCGCGCGCGCGTGAAAATCCATCCACACATATATATATAACATATACCCGATTTTGCATTATTCACCCCTATTACTGTCTCGCTCACTCCGCTCGCTCGCCAACAAACATCCCCGATTTTCAATTGTGTTACCCTGCGAGTGTCTGCTCGCTCCGCTAGCTAATGGGAGCTCATCTATTTCTATGAAGAGCAGGCCAGACAAAGTATTATGATCTAAAATTTGATTCAAGTCTTATTTTAAATAAATCAGCCGATTTGATAAATATATATTATTGTAGAAAGAAAATAATATTAGTCAATAAAAGTAATAATTCACATTTTCTTTTAATGGTGTGCCAATATATTATATATATATTATTCATCAATCACAACAGTAACAGGAATAAAAAAATTAGCACCAAAGACTCCTGAGAAGTTGAAGTTAACACACTGAAACTGTTTCTAACTTCTACCTGCTACACTAACCTTCTGTCAAGCTCTCCAAAACACCAAAGCAGATTCTTCCTTCAAGTCGCAGCTGTGAGTCGAGAGATATCTATTCTAAACGAGTGACTCCAGGCACCATTAATACGCCGCCGCTTCCTCATCGTCTAGAACCCTCCAGTACATTACAGAAGTTTTTTACTCTTCTCGGCCGGGCTCACTCGCTCATTAACTTTTCTTCTGTATTTGCTTACCAGTTCTATTTAGAGCCACCACCACTCGGAATTTTGCCTACAATAAATTGTGCGCTCAGAGTTGGGGAATAAGTTAGCTTCGTACCTACAATTCGAAGTACTGGATTGCCAGAATGAACTCATATTTTGTACATAGGGTACAAGCCACATTTAAAAAATTAATTACAACGAGTTTTTTCTTTTAAATAAGATACAAAAAAAATAATATAAAAATATTTAAAAAAATGGAAAACAAATACTAATATAAAAATACGGCGTTGTAATGGGAAGCCCCTAGACTTGGTTTATAAGAGCTGTCTGTTGGTGTCTGTTTCAACTGCAACAACAAAGTAAGCGTATATTGAACAGACAACGAGAAATATATACATAGCACAACTCCTCGATCTGCAGTTTACTGCACCCTTTTATACCTTCTAACACTCAAGCTACCCAAATATTGTTGTGTTTATAAATTACGTATATGCGGTAAAGGCATTCATTGCCATAGTAACCAATCCCTGCAACTTTGAATATAAGGAAAAAAAGCAACAAAATCAAGTCACTTTATTGGCGAGCGAGCGAGACACTCTTATGGGTAACAACACAATTAAGAACTGGGGGGGGGGGGGGGGTATTTATTTGTTCATATGTGTAGACGCACGTTTGTCATTTTGTACTTTGACCTTCGGGTATATCGGTGTTAGCTCGGTGTTTGACTCTACCCCAAACTTCACTAAACAGAATCCTCTAGTTTAGCGATCATTACCCGTATCCTCCTAGAAATTGAATTGTTTACTGCTTTGAATTCTTTTAGGGGTGCAGTTAAAACTAAAGTTACTGGAGTTCCAGTTCTATTTGATTTAGTGCCGGTGTCACAGCAGATTGGGTCCCCTCGCGTATTTGGCCCAGGCGGACCAAATCCGCTTAGCAGATTTGGTCCCACCTCCGCGGAATTGGTCCGGTTTTTCAGTCTTCCTTTACTGCTGTGTAACTGCAGTTTGAAGTGAAGGCGAAGTTACTCTAGAATGACTGATGCTAGTCTAAGCCAATATTAAGCGAATTTGGATTTTAAAATGTTCAAGAATCAATCAAAAAGCAGCATTAAGCTTAACAAGATTGAGACTTCATGTCACAGCTTTGGCAATCTCTTCCTGGTAGTTGTTGCAATCTAATCAGTACTACTCTTTAAATAATCATGTCACATAATAGTTATAGCCTGCTACAACTCTCTGTAAATAGAAGGAGCTAAATCACTTACTAGGTTCAAAATTTGAGAACATAAGAAAGAAAGGTCAGTGTGTAAATAGCAAATTTGATGCTGTAAGGAACAGCAATAAACAATTCAGCAAACAAATTCTTACGTCTTCAATATACTCTCATTTCTTTTCTTCTCCAATGTTTTTTCATATTGTCATAATGCTTCTATTGTCTCTTACAATTAATCACGAAGGCCTTTATAGTGGCAACATCAAGAAGAAAAAGTTCAAGTGTTTTTTTTTTTAACTTTAATTCTGATTGTATTGGCACATAAATGATGCTTCCAAATAAACTTAGAGAGCATTATTCTGTGTCGTACAATCATCTCACATCATACAGCTATGGCCTTAAGATTTTTAAGTGCTGTTTCTGTATAAGTAAGTATTCAAAGAAACCCATGATAAAATCAACAGGAACAGCAAGAATGGTGATCAGGACTGGCAAGACAGGAGGAACCTTGAAGAATCCATTCAAAGAACGCAAGAGATCTCTACAAGCATTTGATTGATTTTACACTTCTACTGTAATGTAGAGCACTCCATCGGAACTACTCACAACATCAATTGGGATAAAGCTAAAGTTACTTGGAATGAACAAGATCTACACAGAAGATCTTTTCAAAGTCGTGGTACATTGGAGAATTTAGGAAACCATTATGAGAGCTTAGAACATATTTGCATGTTGCCATCATAGCCTGGGGTCCTTTTCTGTTTTGTTTGTATCTGAAAAATGGTCACTGAATGATGACTATAGTATGTCTAGACATTAATCACACAGGACCAATGAAAAGAAGACTGCTTATAAATTGTGAGATATATCTTCGGTATCATATGAATGAACAGTACATTACTATGGTCTCATAAAATAATTTCTTATGGCTATAGTTTTGATGTAGCTCTGTTAACTTATACAGTAAATTGCTATAGATATTCTGATGCTTCCAAATTTCCTGTTCCTTGGTGAAATCAACTACACTATATTACATTTCAAGTGTACTGCACTTTTGCCCATTTAATTGAGGTTATAGTAATGTTGCACTGTTCATTTGTACGAAACTGAAAGTGTGTCTCATAATTATGTCATGATTATTGTACCAATTTACTTTTAATTTCTCACATGTTTTTTTTTTTTCATTCATATTACTTAGCTATATTATTTTTATACTGCTATCATAAGCTTTAATAGTTTAATTGTAAATTATTGCAGAAATATTATGTTCTGAAAAAGGCACTAGCTATAACAATAAAAGTATAAATAGATGTTTCGGTCAATCCAGTAACCTTTATCGGTATGATATAGATGACTACAAAACTGGAATGCATGAATAAACACGAATCTAGTAACAGTTGCTATGGGAGATAGTTACTATGTCCTACAGTAGCCAAGCTGTCATAGGCTGTGTTTAGTGTCCCTAGGTTTTTGTTCATACAGCTTTTTGGGACCTTTATATGCCATGACTCCAAAAAACATCTTGGATACCAACTCATGTACTGATCAACGACTCTCACTCCATTCTGATCAATGTCATGATTGAATTACATAACATGGTCTTCCACAGCTGATGTATCATCACTTAGTGCTAGGGTTCTCCTGTGCTCCGTCAGCCTATCAGCCTGATTGTCTAATGATATTGTCTATTTAATACTTCACTAGTCCAAATTTTTTATTTTACTTACCCATAGTTACATTCTTGAGGTCACTCATTCATTTTTACATTGTATTGTAATAGTTCACTGATGATGACCACAACTAGCTAGTGGTCCAAACGTCTGTAAATAAAAAATTTGGAATAGTGAAGTATTACCTAGTCACATAGGTTTATTTGGATTGATCTGATTGTTTAATTTGGTTACAAGAACCACAAGGCACCTGGTAACTACTCCAGATCTTTCAGTTGGTGGAACATAGTTTTTTTACGTGAACCAACATATTTCTCAGTGTTGAGTGTGGTTTAAAACAGGTCCGCATTTCCAAAGGGGCTAGAATCCTTTTGATACACTCTGAGAAATGCCTCACACAATGAAGAATCACTGTAGCTTTTGGTGTACGATGGACCTGACTGGATGGTGAGGTGTTGGAATCTGACTGTGTTGGTATGACAAGTAGCCAGTGTTGTATTTATTAGGTGCATTGGGTAGTCATTGGCTTGCAAGGCAGATTTCACATGATCATCTATTGGTCTTTTTCGGCAGACAAATTATAGATCTAGTTTGTCCTAGAGAAAAGAGTCTTTGCTACTGACAACTTGTGGACCAACAGATGGTGTGAATTGAAAGCCAAGTACCATATTTGTCGGACTTTGTCTTGTGTGTTAAGCACGTTTATTTATATTTCACATTCCAGCGTTCCAGTTTTGTAACCTGAAACCATAGTGCAAGCAAAGAAATGACCAGAAAGAATCAGATTTGATTGCTCCGAGATTAGTTGATTCATGCCATGTAATTTCTAGCATAAGATTCAATACTTTTCTTCAAAGCAGTTATAACACAATATCTGCTAGCGGAATGGTTTGTAACTCATCTTACTTTAAAATATGCTAATTGGCAACTCAATTTGCTTCTTGCTGCATTGCTTCTTTTATCAGTAAAAACAAGACAATCATGTTTGATAAAGTAAGAAATCACCATAAATTATTATGATTTATAAGTTTCAAAGGTCAAGTTACTGGTAGCCCCAAATATGATATTACATGCTCCATAATCTGAAGTTATACACTTTTAGCTCATATCCAACAATCATATTACACATATCTGCTATACTATAAATGAAGGAATGACAAAGATCAAATTCAAAGTATTTTTATATTTTTGATAGCAAACATCAGAGGGTTAAGCTTACACGTTCCCAAGCACACTCACATTGTGGATGAAGATGTGTGCAGGTATATGAAATCTATCCATATCTCATCACAAGTTTGAAGTGACTCAATCAGGATTTTATATTAGCACTACATTTAATGTATACAGTGCCATACTGGCATAGGGAGGATGAGATTATAGATGCTGCAAAGGATACTACGCTTTGCTTGGAAGAAAGTAGTGGCAAATTTCAATGAAAGCATAACCATGCCTACTATTACCAGGTCAGTTCCAGTAAACCAAAAATGTATAGAATTTTTTAAATCATGTTTATATTATATTTTTGTAAAATAAAAATGATTTGAATATTGAAAGAATTTATCCTGATGATAACTTTTGAAAGTTAATATTGTTCAAGCTAAAACTCTTTTTGATCAAGCAATTCTGCCAAAATTGATGGGAAAATTTTATTCTCGCACTTTGGACAATTATACTGCAGGAGATGCTTTCACAATAAGATGAGTTTTGTGAGTATTTTGACATTACTCAAACTTAATCTAGCAAACTTATATCATCATGTTGTCATTATTGTAAGCTTTAATTGAATATTTTTTCTTGAGGTTGCCAATGACCATATTTTGTACATGAATACAAACATTTGCAATACTCCTAGTTTGTTTACTCAGGTGCCTTTGGTAGCACCCTCACTACACTCAGGATACCACAGCCCTCACCCTGGTAGAGCCTAAGTATAGTAGTGTCCCTGGTGGAAGTGCCTAACTATTTTTTTATGACCATTTACAGGAAAATCTAGCACAAGGCGGCCCCCATCAACATTTTTGTTAAACAAATGAAATAAAAAAATACTATGGCAAACATTTTAAAGTTTAGGAATTAGTTGTTATTTCTACTGACATGGTAAAAACTGCCTTAGTTTCAGGTTGTAAATACAGCCAGCTGCAACTGGCTGAGCTAGCTCAGCTATGTGGTCAGTGGTCAACCACAGTTGTACTTGCATTATGTGTAGCTGATTAAGTAATTCATATGAACAATTTTTTGTAGCACTTTTTCATATTATTGCCTTGCAAAAGGTTAGTGTTATGCCTAGAGAGTACTTGAATAATAATAATTATACCACATAAAGTGCCCATTCAAAAATGTATGGCTAAAATCGCCGTTTGATTGAAATAGCTCGAGGAGTGTGAAATAGCACTGTTGGAGTTGAAACAGTACACTTATCAAAGTGAAATAATAATATGGGTAAGTGCACAAGTGTGGTAACTTATCTTTACTTTCCTTTCTATATTGTGGAAAGAATCAGAATTGATACCAATGAAAAAAAAATAGTGGATTGAATGAATTATTTATATATTTAGGACAAGTCAACAGGATTCCAGCAAATACACTCACTTTAAGCTTTTGTATAAGCAGGAAGCCAGATTGCCAGTAGACATCACACTTCCAATGGAATCTGAAAAAGCTGATGAAGTTTCTGTGTGAGTTAAAATTAAAATGTTTAATGTTAATACTCCATGAGCTAAGTGATTGCCAAACTATAATGTTTCCATCTATTTGGAGGTTATAGGGGGAGAGGGGGGAGGAAGAAGAGCAAATTGAGATTTAAATAAATTGAGGGAGTAAAATGCTGTTCAGTGATCAGTAATGAGCATAAATACAATAAAATGAATGAATGCATGCATTAGTGAATGAATGAATGATTGAGTGAATGAATAAGCGAGTGAACGAACAAATGAATGAACGAACGAATGAACAAACAAACAAATGAACAAACAAAAAACGAACAAACAAACAAACAAAATACATACGAATGATAATAATAATAATAATAATAATAATAATAATAATAATAATAATAATAATGACAGCAACAAAAATAATAATAATAATTATATTAATAACAATAATAATAACAACAACAACAATAATAATAATAGTAATAATAATAACAATGATAACAATAATCATCACATAATGGGCATATTGAGCTCTCTATGTTTTGTCATTTTAGCTTTAGCTATTCCCAATGTATACCATTTCCTTTCATGGGATATTTTTATCAACATTCAAGCACGCTGCTTTGAGCCCTATTTTCCTAAAGATAGTCACATATATCTTAACTGCAAAGTAATCTGTCTTGAGGTAAGACATTTATTAGGAAACCAATAGGTTGTTAACGTTTTAAAACTTTAATAACACTGCCATTACAGTACCTGCTTCTGATTTTGTAAATTTTTACAACTCATGTCCAGTTTAGAGTTTTTAAAATTCCATAAACATTGAGTACAATTAATTTCAGTGTGAGAAGGATTAGCAAAACAATTTTCCAGGAGGTGACGCAAATATCTCCTAAGGTATTAAAAAAACGCTGGTGTATATAGCTAATTGGCTTTAAATGTACAATGGTGGATTAATGGCATGTGCACTTCAGAATTCTATCAGCAAATGACCTTGATGAACACATGGAATCAATGCTTCAATGGGCCGATGAGATGAAATCAATACTAAAGCCAAGGAGAATATAAAGAAGGCTCAAGCAAAACAAAAGAAAAGGTATGATGCTAAGCATAAGAAGCTAAACTTTAATGTTGGAGATAAGGTATGGCGCTACAACAGCCGCAAGCAGACAAGACAAGGAGGAAAGTTAGAGTTTAATTGGGATGGTCCATATGAAATTGCTGAACAAACAACCAGAGGGACATACAAATTAAAAAGCAACTCTGGGAAAATTCTCAAGCAGGGAATTCGCAGTATAAATTTGAAAATTTGCAAGAACACTGATATGGTTAGTTAATTGTTAGTATGTAAATAATGTAAAAAAACTTCATGCTACTTAACACATATCGAGTCAATTAAGTATCAGTGTTTATCCCTTTCATTCTAGTTTTAATGCGCATAAGGCAAGTACACTTTTACCAGTCCTGTTATCAATATCTGAAATATCCTTCCTCATTTCCTTATTCAACATTTATAAGCTTTCCTTCCATGTTTGTATTAAATATTTATGAAAGGAATTTGAGGAATTTGTGTCAACATCAGAAAAATCTGAAAAGGAAGTCATTACTCATAGCAAGGTAAATATATAAGATTTTATTAGCTGGACTGATAAGTATTGATTTAAAATTATTAATAAAACACTACAACATTTAACTCTAAATGTGTACCATGCACTGACTCATACATAATTATATGAAAATTGATGTCTTTTAGTATCATTATAAACAATTTAAGCCCAAGTGACTCTGGTTTAGTGTATTGCCAAGGTACTTACATAACACGAGCGCAGGAAATGATCACGCGTTTGTTAACTATACAGCAGTAAATGTGCTTGACTTTGTGCCCTTCGCATGCGTAATACCCAACAGTGATAGAAGACAGCGGAAGAAGACATAATGACAATTGAAGAAATGGGTACCATTACAGAAGATAATGTATGTGTAGATTTACAGTATACATAAATACACAAATTTCTCACTTATTTGAATAATTTTGGTGTGCCAGTACTATAAATAAGATCAGTTGCAGTGATTATTATTAATAAATTGGAGTAATACATATAATAACTAACATTTACTCATATCAAAGTAACCAATTAGAAAGTTAATTTTCTCATTTATTAATTCTATAAAAAAAATTTCATTTAACATGTGCTTTATGCATGATTAGGTTGAAATGGGCAAAGTTAAATTTCGATTGATGAATATTATAACAATTTTTTATTACAACAACTGTGAATATTAGTGCTTGTCCGCTTTAAATACCAGTTCTAATTACTAATCTCTAATTAATAATACATCATCAATGCTTGTAGCAAATAAGTGTATCACATGGCAGGAATTAACCGAAAATGTGATGTCCATTGATGCAAGCTCAGAAAACACTACAAATGAAAAGGTAATCAGATTGTAATGTACCAATTATTATGCATAACTCCTATGGTGTTGCAGCACTTTAAATGTGCTAAACCCTTTGGTCTTATTGTCTAGCTATTTTTTTGACGCTAAGATTCAAATAAATTTTCAAATATTATTTAGGCTATCCATGTGATAATGCAGCCTGAAGCTCAGCCTCCAGCTGGTCAGCAGTGTATGTGCCAAACTCGCTGTGCCACAAAGAAATGTTCATGCTAACGGCAGGGTAACATATGTGGACCACAATGTCATTTTGGTCGAGCATGCATTAATACAGGATCTCAAAAGCTAGTTGCAATGCAGTCTACTGCAGTGATTGAGGTAGCCGAAACGAATGCAGAAGAAATGGGTACCATTACAGAAGACAATGTATGTGTAGATTTACAGCATGCATAAGTACATGAAGCTCTCATTTATTTGAATACCTTTGGGGTGCCAGTACTATTAAAAAGATCAACTGCAGTGATAAATCGGAATAATACATATAATAATTAACATTTATTCCTATCAAAGTAATCAATTAGAAAGTTAATTTTCTCATTTCTTAATTCTATTATTTTTTTTATTCAACATGTGGTTTATGCATGATTAGGTTGAAATGGGCAAAGTTAAATTTCTAATGATGAATATTATAACAATTTTTTTTATTATAGCAGCTGTATGCCTATGTCAATTTATTGCTTATTTGTTTTAAATATCAGTTCAAATTACTAATCTCTAATTAAAGTATATAATGTGGCAGGAATTAACTAAAAATGTGATGTCTATTGATGCAAGCTCAGAAAACACTACATGTGAAAAGGTAATCCTGGTTGAAATTATTATGCATAATAGTATACCACGTAAACTGCCCATTAAAAATATATGGGTAAAATCACCGTCTAATTGAAATAGCCCGGGGAAAGTGAAACAGCACAGTTGAGTTGAAATAGTACACTTATCAAAGTGAAATAGTATGGGTAAGTGCACACGCGTGGGGCGATTAGCCTTAGTAATGCCATAGTTTTTGCTAAAAAGTTTGTTTAAAGTAAACGATGGTTTTAGGTAAGGATAGAGGTATACTATTAGCGAGTGATAGCACGGCTAACCATGGTATTAGCGAGTGATAGCACGGCTAACCATGGTATTAGTGAGTGATAGCACGGCTAACCATGTTATTAGCGAGTGATAGTACAGCTAACCATGGTATTAGCGAGTGATAGCACGGCTAACTATGGTATTAGGGATAAATATCACTCGTAAAGCAATAAAAGCTCTCATAAAGCAACAAATAGCAATCAGCTTTGCTTCAATTGCGTTTTACTTGTGCTATTTATCCTGAATACCATGGTTACTCGTGCTATTACTCATACTAATTGAAATGGTGTTGCAGCACTTTAAATGTGCTAGACCCTTTGGTCTCATTGTCTACCTATTTTTTTTTATGATTCAAATAAATTTTCAAATATTATTTAGAATATCCATGTGATAATGCAGCCTGAAGCTCAGCCTCCAGCTGGTCAGCAGTGTATGTGCCAAACTGTGCCACAAAGAAATGTTCATGCAAACGGCAGGGTAACATTATTTGGACCACAATGTCATCCTGGTCGAGCATGCATTAATACAGGATCTCAAAAGCTAGCTGCAATGCAGTCTACTGCAGTGATTGTGGTAGCTGAAACGAATGCAGTACAGGAGAAAAAAATATGGACTGTTGTTGGCCAAATCTCACTCTCAATTACTGATAAGGATATCCTAACCAGCAACATGTGGTTAAATGACCGTCACATATATGCAGCACAGACCATTTTGAGAAATACCTATGGTATAGCTGGACTGGAAAGCCCTACATTGCAATACACAAGGACATTTACTGTTCATCACTTGAACCCCTTTGTGCAAATATTAAACCACAGCGGCAACCATTGGATGACAGTATCTACAGTAGGATGTCAACCTGCCACTGTCAAAATTTATGACAGCATGCATTTACTACTGAGTGAAGATCTAGAAGAAATAATCGCAGACTTACTGCACACAAATAGCAAAGACATCAAAGTAAATTATATGAATGTTCAAATTCAGAAGGGAGGTTCTGACTGTGGTCCCTTAGCGATCGCTTTTGCAGCTGCCATTTGTAATGGACAAAAACCTGAACTCATAACTTTTAACCAAGAACCGTTAAGATCAGAATTATTGAAAGTATTTGAGAGCAAAACTCTCACAACATTTCCAAGCAAAAGTGAGCAAAGAAAGGCAACTTTTGACACTCAAAAGATATCAATTTATTGTAGCTGTCGACAGCCTGAAAAAGGTCGTGGTATGGTATGCTGTGATGAATGTGGAGAGTGGTACCACAGGGAATGTAGCAGAATGTGGAGAGTGGTACCACAGGGAATGTAGCAGAATGTGGAGAGTGGTACCACAGGGAATGTAGCAGAATAAGTAATACAGATTGGAATAGCAAGAAGAAACCCTGGATGTGCCCAAAATGCAAGAACTGAATGATTTACTACAGATCACTTTTACAATTTAAAATTGCACTTTGGTATCATTATACTTAATAATTTATTTTATATAACTACAAATGAAATGGGTTCACCAAACACAATAATTACTAATTAATTTCTGGTTAGCTGCCTGGTCACAGTTACTAAGAAGAAAGTACCGTACATCTAATGTATCTTATACTTAACACCTTAACCTTGTCACCACTGCCAGTAATTGGTCAAGTGGTTTTCCAAGATAGGGGGAGGGGTGAGCAAGAATGACATACCCTAAGCATTACTGGCACCAGCATCTCATAATCAGGATGTACTTGAGATTACATGGAGTTCTTGTTAAGTGGCACCATCAGGCAATGCCCTGGATCTATTTACTTTAGTCTACTTGGACCATGCTTAGTCAGCAACTACCGCCAAAACTTAACAATTGTGGGTTCATTGGTGCGCTCCATTGCAACAAGGTCATGGTCCAAAGAGGAAACATATCATCTCACACACACATGCACACACACACACATACTCACACACATACACACACACACATACACACACACACACACACTTTTTTGTTAACTCTTCATTATTAACCTATGAGGGACAGTGGCGTAGCTGAGGGGGGCCTAGAGGGCCAATATTTTATCAATTAGTCATAAATTCAATTTAAACTTGGTTCATACATTTATAGGTCACAAAACTAGGACCCTCCAGCAGTTTCTCTCCAGCTACGCCACTGATGAGAGGTGAGAGTGTTCCAGGATCATATTGTCCAATGGCTTGACAATAGTCACGCACAAATCACCTGGACTCACACAAAGTTGATATACACATAATAATAATAATAATAATAATAATAATAATAATAATAATAATAATAATAATAAAAATAAAAAAAATAATAATAATAATAATAATAATAATAATAATAATAATAATAATAATAATAATAATAAAAATAAAAAAAATAATAATAATAATATGGGGGAGGATGTGGGGGAGTTGGAGGTGAGTGGGAATAAAGTATCGAGAATAGAAGGAAGGAAAAGAGAGAGGGGAAAGAGGGGAATAGGTAATACTTTGAAAGAATAATTGATTCTTTGGCTATATTTTCACGCACGCATGCATGCACACACGCATGCGCAAACACACACCCATACACACATGTAGTCCAGTAATGGTAACTGGTGCAAGTACAGAATTTCTTAATTCAATAGGTAGCATTTCTATTCATAGATACCTTTTTTCAGTTTTCATAGCACATTATTTGAAATCTGATAACTTGATCAAGATAACATATCGTCCTGCATCATTTGCTAAATTAACAAGCTGACAATTCTAGATGGTAAATCAAACTAAAAGATAACTATTCAGGACAACAAGTAGCAAATATTGAGCAAGCATAGCATTACTTATAATGATATGTTTCATATCATTTAAGCATTGCTTTAAGTCTGATGAATTTTAAATTTAAAACCTGATTTTTGACTAATATAAATACACCCTAAAAATCATATTTATATGAATGCATACCTTTATTCCAGGTTTATCTTTCTAGTATTCAAACAAAAAGATAAGACGAGATATTAGTTCTCTGTACATAAGTGGTAACTTCTAAAGGAATAGTAATAGCAGAAAATGAAGATGGCAACATCAACAATAAAAACAGTCGTTTAAGATCTAAATTGCTCAGATTAAATCTCTAACACGTCAACATTATACTAGATAGTTAAAAAATATAGTAAAACATCTACAAAGTTTATTTCCACTAAATTACTCTTGTAACAGCCCCAATATTTCCGTGAGTGTTTACAAGTTATTGAGTGCATTGGTTCCTGTGGCTATTCTCTAATTGCCTTTATTAATGAATAGTTCTAAAGGAATTCTAACATGTTAATTAACCATGTATTCACACAATGTGGCAAGCAGATCATTTGATTATTGAATGCTCCATGTAGCACGTGTGTAGCGAGTAAAATCTATTGAAATCGTATTAGAAATGATTAATAAAAATATTTTGAAAATATTTGAAGTGCTCGTAAAGTAGTTCTCTTATTAATGCACTCTGACTTAAGTATTGTACATAGCATGAGTCAGAGTATAAAATGGGAGCCGAAGGCAAATGAAAATATCATGTGAAAGTGATTTAGACTTTTTCTCAAACAGTCAGAGTACATTTTTCAATTCATTTTACTCGCTATGTACGCACTGCTTGGAGAATTTAATAAATAGCATAAAATACGGGAGAATATGTAATAGCTAAACCATTGGTTTGAGGAGTTATCCAGCGAGAATTATGAGAGTTGCCATGGTTTAACTATTTTATACCAAGCTACCATTTCTGACAGATAAAAATACTAATCAATGACAGAAGCTATTTAAGCGAGGCTTGCAACTATCGACTAAAAGTGTATTTACCTTGGTGAACAACGTTCTATTTCCACAGCCTTTAGACAAGAATAGTAGTGATAGAGCTGATACATCCAGTGAGGTTCGGGGATAGCATTTATAAAACCTTTTCAGCCTAACTAGGTCCCCTTTTAGCCGCCTTTAGATAAAAATAGTGGCAACTGAGCAGATTTGTTCAGCGAGGCTAACTCAGGAATAGTTTCTACAAGATCACTTACATTTTGTTGTATTCAACTTCATTATTATGTCAAATAATGCTTCTGTATTGTATATATAATTTAAGCACTTGACTAGTGTACATACATTATCCCTTTCAAACTGAAGATTACTTAAATAATTCGGTCATTTGTTGGCTGAATTGTTTTTTATTATATTGCTAATTTCTAGGAAATATCAGCCAAATTTTATCATCTTCTGAGATGTTTACCCCTAAAAAAGGCTTGTGCAAGAGGCTGAAACATTTTTGGGTATATTTAGCTAATAATAGTAACTAATTAAAAAGTAGTCATTGTAGTAAGGGAATAGTAGCAATTAGGTTTGCAAAAAGGTTTAATGAACAGAAAGGCAAATAAATGTGCCTGTGGCACTCATGTAAATACTAAGCCAACAGACTCATGATATTCTCCAGTATGAAATGAAAATGAAGCTTATTTAACTAGTAGTAGTTTCTTTGGTTCAAGTTGAATCTGAATCTTTTATGTAGCTTAATGCTTAGGTAACAACTATTATATCTTCTTAAATACTCTGTGGAATAAGTAATCTGAAACATAAAAAGCAAAAAAAAAGTATTCACTTAAACGTCCAAACCACGAAATGGTTTTAGCCAAGTTTTGTGAAATAAAAGTTGCAAATACCTAAGCCACTAAGAAATTCATATGTCATCATGCATTACATACTAGTGATTACAATCCCTGTAAGAGGCTCAAATGTCAGTATAATTAAATTTAGTTACAAAAAAAGTTAGATGATATCCTGTGGAATCTTCTTACATTTATAGCAGTGAACAGTGGAACTTGAACTACATCAAAATTGCTAGAGCTCAATAGTAAAGTAAACATACCTCTACTTGAAGACTCCTTACCCCCAAAACGGTGCAATAGCTGTCGTGGAAGACGATAAACTAGGCGGACCAAATCAGCAGATGACGGGCCAAATGCGCTAGCGTTATTGGTCCGGGGGGACTGTATCCGCTAGCAGATTTTATCCGTCCGGACCAATAACGCTAGCGGATTTGGTCCGATCGGACCGCAATTTGCCCGGACCAATTTTCCTGTGACACCGGTGTTGAATTAATACCCCATTTGTCATAGTTATAAGTTTGGGGGTTGTACGTCCAGGCTGCTTATGGGAACACGTCCTAGACACCCTGATGTAGAAGCTTCCACTAGGATTCTGCTAGTGGCTGCTTAAGGCTACCCTCCCGTAGCTAACAGGTCCTTCCTCTGTGGTGACAAAATAGGTTTTACAGCTTTTATTTTAATCACAGAAACAGCATACACGTACACGCATTACCTACGAGATGAATGACAGAATCAACTAGCAAGGCCGTGCCGCGTGTGCAACAGAACATTCGAGAACACTGAGTTCTAAAACACGCATAACATTCGCATCATAATTATGCACACGGCACAAGTTCACACGCAGTACATTGCACACGGTACAACTAATAATGACACACCTACACTCATTGTTCATGGGCCACGCCCAACAGAGTTCGTGGGACCACGTCCATCTCCACAGTGAGGTCTCGGCCCCACAATAAGCCCTACGCAACAGTATTTACTTGAAATTCATTGTTCACTGGACTAACCACGAAGGTAAATCCTGTGTATGTATGTCCAGTTGTGTTAAAGTATTGTGTGTTACAACTACTAGTTACTTGTGTAAAAGAAAACGTTTAAATAACGTGACTGGATTTTTGTTGCGTTTTTTTTTCCAATCAAACAGTTGCGGGGAGTGGCATTGAAACTTCTTTACAGTGTATGTACATAATTTAAAAAGTCAGACCGTGCGTTTAAGGTGCTCACGTACAATGCATACATACATATATACATCCAACATACCCGATTTTTCAGTTGTCCACCCCTAACAGTATCTCGCTCGCTCGGTAACAAACAAATATCCCCGATTTTCAATTGCGTTATCCCGTGAGTGTCTCGCTTGCCCGCCAATAATTTAATGTATTAGAAATTACAAAATTTCAAGAACCAAAGCTAGTACGTGTAGCTAGTATTATTCTAACTGTTTTCATTAGCACAAAAATGATTGTACATATGAAAATGATTATAAAGTGACAATAGTTTATGACCAAATAAAAAAAGAACAAAAAAAATAAATAAAGAGAAACAATTGTCATAGTTTTGGTTCAAGACGTTAATAAGAAGCTAATAGAGTTTGAAATTTATTATAATATATTACTAAATTTATCAACTTTTGTGAATAATTGTTTTCATGCCTCAGATTTTATTGTGGCAAATATTCCCCAGAAAAATAGACAAATAAATTTATTAGCACTTACTACCATAGCCCAAGTTCTCTATAGATATTGTCACAATTAATTAATTTGTTATATTTTGCAGTGCAGCTAACACAATTATAGTAAAATAAAAGGGGCAAATTGCCTGCAAAATAAATAAATAATTATTTATAAAAGATGATCAACTTAGTAATGATTTCAAACTTTATTAGCTACTTATCAACCTCTTCAACCCAATCTGTAACAACTGTATTATTATTTTTGGTTGGTTATATAAACTATTGCATTAAGGATGTGGCTGTGCATCACTCACCACTACGCTCGTACAGTTAGGGCGGGGCGGAGTCGGCTTACAATAATAATCCTCATCAGTATCTTCTCCCGTTCAGACTTTGCCAAAGTTTAGGGCCACAAGGGGTCGACCCTATAACATTGAGATATTTTTAATATACGGAATTTTATAGAAGTAGTCGACAATAGTTCACGTGGTAAGGTGAGAAAATAGAAAAGTAAAATAAAATTCAACAAAAACTCAAGGGTAAGACAATAATATACAAAATCGGCTTCTATTGACTGGAATATTTCTTGAGGTGCGATCGACTTCCAGTCTTTATTCCTGGTAGGTGCTTTCTCCTAGTAGTACTTGCTGGCCTGCATAAATAAAATAACTCGGGAACAGCAGAAGAAAGTTTAACATGTCCTAGCAACTGTGGCCTCTTGGCGGGCTTTTCCCGCTCAATGAGTGTGCCAGCACCCTTAAAGTCATTTTGTCTATGTAAATTAAATGTAAATATTACAATAGTGCTAGTTAGACTTACTACCCTTGTAGTAATACTTAAAATTATAGCTTATAGGATCTTTATAACTTCTCTCTAATCATACAGTAGAAAATTTTAACTGACTTAAATGAAAATATTTTGATCAACTTTTCAGTCTTACTTGAGAATATGTCTCATGTTATTTATAGTGTGCATTAGAAAAGTTCAAACTTATTATAAAAAAGCATAGTAGTTATAGAGTGCATGAGGTTCAATCCATGGGTACCAACAACCTTTGTGTATGCTTGTGAAGGACATAAAATGTGACCGTCTACAGGAAAATCGGGCACAACGCGGCCCCGACGAAAAAATTTTTTTTTGCACTTACACACTCCTCGGCAAGCAGATATTAAGCTCTCCAAGTTTTATCGCCGTAGCTTTAGCCATTCCCACTATATATCACCTAACCGTTCCCTTCGTTAGGCTTATTTAATACAATTTTAAGAACTAAATCGATCTTTTTGCGACGTCTACGCATGCCGCGTTGTGCCCGATTTTCCCATAGACGGTCACAAATAAGGTTAACTAAAAATTAAGTTAGTTACATTATTAGACTCTGCACCAACATAAAAAACAACTTAATCACCTTAACTTTATTATACGAGTAAATTGTAAAGGTAAATGCAAAGAAGAACAAGTAAGGATAAGTGTCTTGTCATTTTTTCAACCTGTTACATTAAATATATCAAGTATAACGCTCTATTATTTAGCTGTATATACATAGCTATCAGTCATAAAGACAAAACTATTGGTCTCTGAAATAAAGAAGAGATTTTTTTTATCAAACTGTGCTCTTATTTACTTACCCCCAGTGGTCATGGTGAGAGGGCTATATTGGTCTTCATGTTGTTAGTTTGTTGGTCTCTTTGCTTTTCTGTCTTCACACTCTGATTTTGGAGACTACTGACAATAAAACAGGTATGAACTTACACAGTAAAGAGTTAAGACCTTTTATTAGGCTATTTGTTTTAATTTTGGGCAGATTTTTGAGACAACGTGAAGCTGTCAGCTCGTGTAGTTTGTAAGTAACACTCTCTATCATCTTGTCGTAATTACATGAGCAAATAATTTCTTGTTTCCCGCTTAATTATGTTTTATGCTGGGAATTTAACTGAGTACTCAAAGTAGGTACTGAAAACGTCTCTCTGTGCAGATTCTTCTCCTATGACGACACCGTGGTCTACTTGTACAGTTTTAATTGCTGAAGCTAGACTAATACATGATTAGAATAGCCAATAAATAATTCCTTCGGTGTGAGATGATTTTGTTATAGCTAGCTAAAGTATATTAGCACTAAAATTTCACACATTTGGTGCTTCATTTTTCAGCTTCCTGGACCGCGCGGTATATACACGCTAGCGTCCGTTCCAAACTGCGTTGCTGCTAGCCTCCGCAATATGCTGCTGCTAGCATCCGCGCTGTGCTGCTGCTAGCGTCCGCGCAGGTACGGTAAAAAAGGCAAAGCCGTAACAACACTCTAAGCTTTCGGTATTAGAAGGTTGTACTGGTACTTGGGTTCTTTTAGAGAGTTTATTTTTCACTGTTAATCACTGTTATGGTAATTGCCAGAAGTATCTCTATTGTTATTATATCTTGTAGTGAACTATGTTGTAGATTTTGTTACCTTACAATAAGTAATACTATGTTGATACTTTCGTAGATTATTGTTAAAATACTTATTTAGTTTTAATACTATTGTTGTTGTTGGTTTATTTGTATTCTAAAATTAATTATACTTCACTCTAATCTAAGGTTTCATGGAGGGAAACAGAAAAAGGCCCACGGATTGAAAGAAGTCTAAAAGGCTTAATGCAGGGCTCCTTAAGAAACTATGATGACGAGAATTGCGTGAGTACGTGAATTATGTAGAATAGTAAGTGAATTAGTTAGCTACAGTATTTTCCCCACTGTTAGTGAAAAGCCCGCCAATAATTTCTTACTCTCCCTACGCGAGTCCAACCGGCTAACACTAGTCTCCTAGTGTGAGTTCTAGAGCACGCCAGAGCTTACAACTGCGTCATAAGCTAGAGCTAACTGGTGTCGATCCATTTCTGCCATAAAAATTTTTTCGAAAAAAATCGACCCATAAGTCTTTACCCGGTGATACTGAAAAAAATTGTTTGCCGCGTTTAGGGGATTTTCCCAAATCCGGTCACATTTGTTAGAAAGGAGTAAAAGGAAGAAAGGTTCATATTACTTTTAAAATAGAAAAAAAATCCTTCACTTACATTAAAAAACTACAAGCAGGCAAGTTTACCTTTACTTTGTACTTGATCCTTAGCCATGACTAATAGATAAAAATTAGTCCATACAACAAAATTGCTGATTAGTTCAAAAATATTTTTCTGAGAATATTTAAGTAGCTTTCATTTTAAATTTCTTTAATTACCATTCTCTTTACGTTTCATTTGATTGTTGCTATATATCAAGTGATACAGATATAGCTACATGTCCAATAGCAGATCTATACTAGTTTTGTCATGAAATAAAAATTGTATACTTTCAAATAAGGTATTATTATAGTTTGCTCTATTTAAATATTTAGCTATTGCTTAGTCATTTGCATTCATATAAACGAAATAATTTGACAGAATTTACACAAGACATCCAATAAAATTATTTTTTCCTACAGCATCAGTACAAGTTGAGAAAAGCACAAAATTATTTGCAAGTAGAAATAAGAATTATAACTACAAACTTGGAGAGAATGTGTTGTATTCAGGCCATGACAGGAAACAAGAAAAGAGGGTCAAGGAAACAATGTCCCAATCACATCAAACTAAAGCACCCAGTCACTATGTTGATCAAATATCTCAACAACAGCAGATGGACTCGGGGAAGAACTATGTTACAACTCAAGAAGAGAATGCCTACAAAAAATATCATCCCAAACATTTTGCTTCACCAACTACTCCTGATGAGTGTGAGTTTTAAGAAGTTTTAGCTAATTAAATATTCTGAATACTTTAAAAAATATTGATATTAACATGCCTTCCGATATGGTAGAGTATTTTGAGAGTGATGGCTTTGTGCTTAGAATATCTGGGAATATTTTTCACTCTGTAGCCTTGGATGAAAGCCATGAGATGTTAATTAACAAGCATGTAAAACAAGCAATAGTGAGACCATCGAAGGATTATATCAATCGCATCACTCGTAATCCTTAAATAGAGGTCTGGTTAATCCATTCAGAAAGCTAGTTGCAACCACAGCACAAAACCATGACTTGTTAGAATACAGGAATATAGGAACAGAAAACTTTGAACTCCGATTAATAGCATTCTAAAAAATCCCAGAGTCAGAGTACCCCAACGAAGGAAAAAACTGCAAACCTTCGTATAATATCAAAGAAAGGTGCCACTAAACCAAATAATGTTGCCCATCAAGAAATAAAGAGAGTTCAGAAATGCATGAGGAAAAAAATTGCACATGCGAATAAAAATGGAAGAAACCCAGATGTTGTTGGGCAACAGCATATTGAATACCCTCGGGTATTATGTACAATTGATGGACTACCAGTCAAAGGACAAAAGAGTATTGCCACTACTTTTTACAAAGCTAGATACAAAGATAAGGATGTAATAACACATACCTTTCCCAATGACTGGATTGTAGATTCGGTTATTTTGGAATGAATGTTCTTGATTAACACTAAACCCTTCACTGCCAAAAATCATGGAGGATTATGGTAATTTTATGATGAGACGATTTATTGTTCCATACCTCAAAAAGGGCAGTCAAGAAGTTCATGTTCTTTTAGATGATCCTGGCAGGCAAGTAGAAAATCCAAAACAATTTGAGCAGTCCCGCCGAGATAATACATCTTTAAGTGACCATGTTTGCCTTGTATTTTTTGACGATGCTGAAGTACCTATAAAGTGGCAGAATACCATCAAGTGTAGAGTATGTAAAAGGAAACTGACAACTTACCTATAAGACTACTTAGCTAGGAAAATCAGGCCATCTGACTCAATCACAAAAATTTGTGACCTTTGTGCAGTGGAAAATGTCAATGTAGTAGTAACAAATGACACAGGAGCATGTATGTGGCCTGTCATTGAATCCAGAGTGGATGAATTTGACACCAGACTTTGGCTTCACTTGAAATACTCGGCAGGTATAAAAAAGTTTATTCTCTTCCCAGATACAGATGTGTATCATATAATGTCTTCCTTTGGTTACTCCAATCACAGATTGTGAAAAGATGTTCAAACGTCATGGGGTGAGGAGTGAGATTTAAGGGATAGGATGAGAAGGGGTTTGGAAGTATGAGGAAGGATATTGTTTCTAACACGCCCTCCAACATGGAGCAACTGATCCTGGTTGAGAGAGACATCATAACGTTGTAGAGGATGTGACTGTGGGAGTGGCTCTCCAGATCTAATGGCAGCAAACACTTCTGGGTAACTTTCTTCTTGGGATTGGCGAAGAAGGAAATTCTTTGTGGCAAAACATTCTTTCGAGGTGAGGACTGTAGAGGTGTTCCGCTCCTCTAAACGAAGGCGAGTGTTGAGAATGAATCTTTTAACCCAAGAGAGTATTCGAGTGAGATGGCTGAAAGTAGAGTATCTTGACCACAATGGATTAGATGAAGAAGTCGTCTGAACTCTGGACACAGTAGCTCTGACTTCGGGGAGATCAGATGGGTCTGGTAAATGAAGTGATGGCCATTGAAGTGGAGCAAGTCTTAGCCATGGAGGGCCTTCCCACCATAGTTTTGATTGGAGCAGTTCAGACGGAATGAGCCCACGACTTGCTAAGTCAGCAGGGTTATCATGTGTTGAGACATGCCTCCACTGACTGGCTGGGACAGTGTGCTGAATGGAATCGACTCGATGTGATACAAATGATTTGAGACTGGCTGGAGACTTATTTAACCAACAAAGAACAATGGTAGAGTCTGACCAAGCAAAGACTTCGGAGATCGAAATGTACAAATACTTGGAGACAGATGACAAAAGTTGACTTAGGAGGTTGGCTGCACAGAGTTCCAATCTGGGCATGGTCACCGGCTTGACAGGAGTCACTCTGGCTTTGGCAGTCACAATGGAGATTGAGACGCTGGTGTCGGTATGGACGGTTCTGAGATATACCACTGCTCCATACGCTCGCTCAGAAGCATCAGCAAACCCATGGAGAGATTGAGTTAGTACTGGAATGTCACTAGAAACAAGACGTCTAGGCACAGGATGAGCTGAAATGCATTGGAGCTGGTCAATCCATTGACGAAATTGTGTGGTTATCTCTTCTGTAGCAGGAGCATCCCAACCAAGCTTTAGCACCCACATCCTTTGAAGAAGGATCTTGGAGAAGATCACAGCAGGTGCGAAGATGCCGAGGATATCATATACCTTGGCAGCCATGGAAGCAATGAGCCTCTTGGTGATGGGAGCTTCTGGATCTGGAGGGAGAGGGATAACAATGTAAAAATTATCATGTCTTACATCCCAATGGATTCCCAGGGTCTTGCTAGAGGACTGAGGATTGGTAATGTGGAGATCTGCAGACTCTTTGAGTTCTTCTGGGATGGTGGCTAGAAATTCAGGAGAGTTGCTCCTCCACTTTCGGAGCAGCATGCCAGAAGACTGCAATAGCTGGCAAAGTTCCCGTCGGAGGAGATCAGCTTGCTGTACGTCAGGAGCTCCAGTGAGAACATCATCCACGTAGAAGTCTCGAAGTATGGAAGCAGAGGCTAGAGGGTGTGAGTCTCTATGGATCTCAGCAATGTGACGAAGTACTCTAGTGGCGATGAAAGGTGAGGATTTCACCCCAAAAGTAAGCCTCTTCATCCGGTGATCTGCTATTTCTCCTGATGGTTTGCGAAGGAGGAAGCGGTGCAGGTCTCGGTCCGATTCTTGAAGTTCAATCTCCCTGAACATCTTACTAATATCAGCACTGCATGCCACCTTGTGTAATCGAAACTGATGAAGGATAGTGGTCAGAAGTGGATACAGATTGGGTCCTGCCAGCAAAGTGTTGTTGAGCGAATAACCAGAGGATGTGCGTGCCGAAGCATCAAACACAGCCCTCAAACGAGTGGTAGTAGAAGAGTCTTTAGTGACACCATGAACCGGCATGTAAAAGGTGTCACAAGCTGGACGACGAAGGTCTTGGGGTGGTACTGGCTCGGCATGTTCTAAGAGCAAATACTCATTCAGGACATCACTGAATTCTTGAAGCTGTCCCTTCTTCTTCAAGGAACGCTCGTTCTGATGAAACCGCCGAACTGCCATGTTTCTGGAGTCCCCTAAGACAGGAGGGTTCTCGACTCGAGGAAGAACTACGGAGTAACGTCCAGAGGGGAGGACATGGTGGGTGTCTTGAAAATGTTGCATGGCAATCTGGTCTACTTCAGAGTATGGACTAGACTCTGGGACCTTGTCTAATTCCCATAGGATTTGGAGTGAATCATGAAGGTCATCTCGCTCGACTTGAACTTTGAGGATCGAGGTGGGAAGAGCGTGGTCCGGGATAGCTCCGCCTAGCGTCCACCCAAATATGGTCTGGGTAGCTACAGTAGCTCGATCAGTGGAGAAGGAGGTGGGACCGTGGGTACAGCGTCCTACATCTGCTATGCCAAGAAGTAGGTCAATGCTTCCACCAAGAGCAGGGTCGGCAATGGGTGACTTGTCCTTGATACACGGAAGCTGTAATAGTCTATTGGGGTCTTTGGGAGGAAGGATTGTTTGTAGTTTCGGAACCACATGACATTTTACAGTGACAGTCTCATTGGAATCTGCAGGAGAGATAGAACAAAGATTAACATAGACAAAACTCTTACTCACAGTACTTCCAGTGACACCAGCAATATTGAGTCGCTGATAGTGTCGTTTTAGCTTCAAATCAGACGTCAGTTTCTCTGTTATAAGTGAGATAGAAGCACCCGAGTCCAGAAGTGCTCTGGCATGACATTGGTGTGGACCATTAGTTGCACAAGTTACAGCAGTAGACAACAGGGCCGCAGGTGGAGTAGAAACATGAGCTGGACTGGCTGTCACATCAGTGGATGAAGGGTCAGGAGCAGGAGTGTTTCTGTGTAAGAGGGTATGGTGCCTACCATTACACGTACGGCAATTGAAACTCGATTGACAGTCCTTGGATCCATGGGAGTGTCCTAAGCAGTTATAACAGTGCTTATTCTCTTTCACCGCCTTGTGTCGTCTGGCTTGGTCCCATTCCAGAAATGTTGGGCATTTACCAAGTCCATGACCTTCCTTCTTACAAACACAACATTTAAAGACTGGATTAGGTGTTACCTTGTATACAGGTTTGGATGATTTAGACGGTAGAGATGAGTTAGACTTCTTGGGAGGACCTGCAGACGATGTCAGCTTCCGGACAGGTTCTAGAGGAAGTGCGGTGTGGATCCGAGTTTTGACGAAGTCAAGTAGATCCTCCATAGTTGAGGGTTCCTCGAGCTTCACTGTGGCTAGTGCCCACTGATGAGCCAGTTCACGATCAAATTGGTTCTCTAGAAGTGTCGCTAGGAGATTGGTTGCTTCATAGCCCTTGCTGTCCTTTAGCCCACGAATGTGTGTGGTCCAGGTTTCAAGAATAGTAATTAAATCACTTTGGTTATATCCGAATGTGTGCTTCTTCATCAGGACTTGAAGGTGTTCACGATATATTGTTCTGGGACGTCCATACTTTTGTCTAAGATCATTCATAGCTTGCACATAGCAATTGTCCCCGGTAGAAGCAGCCTTGACCACTTCTTGGGCCTCTGAATTGGACATAGCTTCCAACAAGAGACATGCTTTCTCCGGCTCCCTCAAGGTATCGTCCTTCTCGATAACTGTTGTGAATAAGTCGTGGAAGCGACGCCATTCCAATGGAGAGCCATCAAATTTTGGGAGTGAAACTTTAAGTCGAGAGGTATTAGATTTGACGATAACTCCAGATGTGGGAATAGAGGTAGATTCTTCAAGTGAGTCTTTAGCTGTGGCCTTCTGTTCAGCTGCTAGTCTCTTGAAGAGTGACTTGAGGTCACCATGAATTGCTTGCCGTACAGGGGAAATAGTCTCATCTTCAGCATAATCAATAGTATTAGATCGGAAGGATTGAGTAAGTTTCTCTACTTGAGATATTCGAGAAATAATGGCAGGTACATTGAGGATTTCTGAATCGAATATAGCTTCAATGGTGTCTCGTAAAGTCAGGCCTTCATGATAGCGATTGAGTCTTACTTTCAGATCAACTACTCTTTCAATGAAGTCTTGGTGTTCTTGCTTAGTGAGTTCTCCTTTAGCTTGTTCTCCTTCAATATCACTATCTGGGATGGCAGATAGAACTTCTTCATATCTATCTTGCAGAGCCTCAAAAAGCCTAGCAGCTTGTTCCATTTCTCCCAAGTGGCGAGTGACATCAGAGAGACGAGCATTACGAAGTGGTTTCCTTTCTATAGCGTCGATTTTCTTCATGACTTTAGTGATAAGTCCCTTGCGGTAGGTTCTCTTGCCCTCTATAATCTTGAGGTCGTTCAATTCTTGAATTCGCTCCAACAATTCCTCGATAGCTGATGGCATGGTCGTCGGGTGAACAAATCAGACAATGGTGAGTACGGGGTCGTCGCGGTAGTAGACAGGATTGGAATAAGAGTAGTAGCCTCGGAAATGGACGGCCACCAAACGTCGGCACTGGTTGGTCGACTGGAATTGGCTTGGAACGGCACGGAATGAGGACTGGAACGTAGAGCAGGCGATGGCAAGTTCTTCTCCCACGGAGTGGAATCCAGGAAGTTCTTCGGAGGAGTAGATCCAGGAAGTTCCCCGTCGGAGTAGATCCGGCTCGAAGGACCAAATATGACTATGCCCGGGTTGTAAGGCCGGGCGTCTGCAGGAAATAGCCTCGCAGGACCAGCTTGCGAAGTGACAAATTTATTTATTTGCGACGACAAATGAAAGTGCGGCTATATAAAGAAATGAAAGTAATGACTGATCAGTGGTTTTAGGTGGGAGGGGTTTTAATGACAATAGGTAAAGATCGTTAGAACGAAAGTGACGCAAGTTCATGACTGTAGACGGCGACTTCTCCTTGGAGGAGGGGCTGGCTTAGGTAAGTTGAGGGGTTGGGCTGCCAGAGGTCTCTGTGGATAGTCAGGTGAATTGACGGAGTCTCCTGTCTGGCATGGCCCAGACATCTATTACTGATCAATTTAATCGGCCTGGTTATAATGTTTTTCATAATGTTCAAAATCGTATTCTAAAAGCAGTTCTCAAGGACTGGATTATGAAGCTGAGTTAGTGTGTGGCTAATTTCTATACGACTGATTTTAATTATGAATTATTAAGAACTCAGCTGGAGATACTGAGAGCTAATTTCACTCCAAACCAAACCTCTGTTAAAATCACTGATGTTACTGAATTCTTCAAAGCAATGACTCCAGTTCAGCGAGAACTTCTATCTGAAGTGTGTCAATTGTTTCAACTCCTACTTGTAATACAACCAGCAACTAATGCTGTCAGCAGTGAAATGTCCTTTAGTGCTTTATGAAGACTGAAAACATTTTTGCATTCGACAATGGCTCAAGACAGGCTGAATCACATCATGACTTTGCATATTCATCGAGGTCTTACTTAGATCTAAGCTTGATTGAAAGTGCTAACCGATTTATTCATGGAAGTGATCATAGAGAACAGATTTTTGGGAAATTTGTGGCAACTGATATTAAAAAACGTGATTGAAACTTTTTATTTGTAAACATGAATTAAATTTTCTTGAACAATGTTTGAAACTTTTTTTAAATATAAATTAAATATCTTGGCTAATAATTGGCATCACCACTTTGTATTTGCTTCCGACCCCCCTGCACTGAGAGCGTTGACATAGCGAGCAGAGGAAGCCAATGAAAAATACCGCATCAGCTGTACACCACTCCACGGTAGTAAGGAAAGTATCGTCAAAAAAGTCATGTGACGAAAACACTCTATTGTCTACGCTTGTATAAGTATTCGTGTTGTAAACAAGTGGTGTGCTTGAGCACAAATGGCGAGCGAGCCTTAAACTACACTATTGTTAAATGATTGATTTTAACAACTAGCACTCGCTACTAAAATAAAGTCGAGTTTTTAAATTACGTATGCGGTAAAGGGGATTCAATACCATAGTAACCGCTCCCCGCAACTGTTTGAATTGAAAAAGAAGCAGCAAAATCAAGTCACGTTATTTAAAGTTTTCTTTGTGACATTCTTAATAGTAATTGTAACGCACAATACTTTCACAATATTGAACATACCTACGCAAGACTTACCTTCGTGGTTCGTCTAGTGGACAATGAATTTACAAGTTAATGCTGTTGAGTAGGGCTTATAACTGTGACAAATAGCGACTAACTTGAATAGAAATGAAACTCCCATAAGTTTTAGAGTTTTAACTGCACCCGCAAAACAACTCAAAAAGGTAAACAATTCAATTTCTAAGTTGATACGGGTAATGGTCGCTAAACCGGAGGATTCTGTTTAGTGAAGTTTGGGACGGGGTCGAACGCGGAGCGAACACAAAAATACGGAGGGTCAAAGTACAAAATGACATAAGTACGTCCATATACACAAATACACAAACATCCCCGTTTTTTCATTTTTACCCCGGTCTCGCTACGCTCGCTCCCCAAATACATGTTTGGCCTTTCACGTAAGCACTCTGTTGACGCACGCGCGGGAAAAATATTGCTGAAGGTGCTAAACAGTTTCGAGTACTAAGTTTGACCAGACTCTTACCTCTTTTGCGTAGGGTAAAGTACATGACCGGACCCTTTTTTCTAGCTTTGGGTTTGGCAAAGGGCATGGCCACGTGAGACTAAGAACTGCTTGTCGTTAAGAAATCAGAATTACTTAAAAAAATTGAGGTATGAAATTAATCAAAATTTTATAGCCAAAATACATGGTCAAAGGCTAATATGTACTTATAGCAACTCTCAGGAAAAAATACTGAATGATGCCTTCCTACACTAGGTGAATAGGAGCTAAAAAGATTAACTTCCAGCGAACTAAATAAATGTAGCCTTTTTGCTAATTTGGTATGCAGATTTTGTAAAGACAAAAACAATTATTTTTATCTGATAAATTAATAGCAACTAGTTGTTGGAATATCTGGTGCACAATTTGCCCTTTTGTGCTAGCTAGCACATTACCACTAAACTGGGTTAGTTAAAAGTAGAATTTTTTTTTTTAATGTCCAATTTTCACACATTTTCTCTCTATTCTTTGACTGACCCCAAATAATTATGTAGTAGTTCAGCACACTTGGTCCACTTGCATATCTTTATTACAATGATCTTAACATGTTTTTGTTTGCTTAAAATTTATAGTTTGTAACATAGTAAGGATTGTGCAAATTGTTAATTAACAACACTGAGATGTGAGACACTAAAATGACAGGATATTCAATAACTGATTTCAGTAAAACATAGTAAGGCTGATATAATATAGTTGTAGTACTAATACAAATGTGGCTAGAAAGATGAATGTGTCTTTGTGGTCTTTTTCAATGTGCTGCTATGATGCAGTCATATATGCTTCATTAGGTGATAATTCAATAGAAGTCACTGAGTTCTTCAGCTCTACTTCTTCATAGAAGGGCACAGTTGTAGGTATTACATCATTATCTCCACTAATTGTCTGATTCTTTCTTTTTGTGTTAGCAAACCTTATTCCACTCCAGAATCCTATGAAAAAGAAAAGAAGGAAACATCCTATTATAGTGAATAATACTATTAATATAAACTCCGTTATAGAGAAATCTAAAGGGTGTGAAGGATGTTGAGATTCCGTGGAAACCTAAGTGAACACAAAAAAGTTCTTTATAAAGATAAAATAGAAGTATATGTTACCTACAGACATATGGGAACCAACTGGACCTGCAGTATTATAACAATTTTTAATAGAAAATATATTTCAGCTATTTATCTAACCTTCTGTTCGACTTCTGCATATATTTATTGCATTATTAGTCCACTCTCTATCTGCTTTACATTTCAACTTGTAAAGTGATTTGTTATTTTCTGAACTACACGTAATGATTGCAGTAAATTCTCCAGAAATATTGGAAATATATTGTACCCTAGTAAACCTATCTTGCAGAAGAGGACACATTCCTAAAACATTAAAATAACAAAGTAAGGTAAATGCACGTGTCTAATAAAAGGCTTACAATTTTGTATGTGATTATTGTATTATTCTTTATTAGCACAACTCTATTCTATGTTCACTTAATTATTCTAAACAGCTATAAATTGATTGATTACCAATTATAAAAGTTGTATTGACAGTATCTGCACATGATCCACTAGACACAGTAATATTGTACTGTGTAGAGTAGTCTAGAGCTAGTGTGACAGATGTAGTATCAGTTATGACATGAGGTCCATGGAGTGGAGGAGGAGAGACAGTTACTTCATAGAGTGTCCTGTTAGTCACATCTACTGGACTCCATGTCACTAGGAAGATATTGTTTTGGTGGGGAGTGAGAATGAGTTCTGTAGGGACTAATTATATACCATATCAATAATAGTTGCACTGATTAGTGCAGAATATAACATTACAATTGCTAAATAAAGAGATGCATCGAAAAATGACCCTTTCTGGAATTTGGACATGCACAGTATGTTAGTACCACTTGAAAGCACATTGCGACACCAAACAAGCTGCAGAGGTAATCAGGCTAATTATCAACTGACCTGACCTGTTCCTACACCCCTGACTTTGACTTTATCACACTTTAAAAAGAAGAATTTAATGTAGAGCTCAAGAGCCAAACTCACTTATTCGTTACTACTCCTATATATGCTGTGACTAAAACAACAACTAGTAATTACATATTGGTTACAAAGTGTAGCTATGCATATTTTATCAAATTTTTGTGCTCAAGAACACCACCAGACATAATAATACATAATTAGTTTTTGGTCCTTAGCATTTGAGATGGTAATAACTTTGTTTCACTTGCCTCTGTATTGAAAGTCCATAAACATATATTTATGACCACACTGAAGTGTAGTTCCATTGAAGTCAACCAGTTCATAAAATGTGAAAGTAGTTACTCTGATACTGTAGTCAGTGATGTTCTTTTCATAAATAATAGTGTAAGTCCCTAGTTGTAATCCAATAGATGGAGTTAAGGGATTAAATAATATTGATATAGAATTTTGATGAGGCCTTATAATATTTCCATCAATATTACTTTCATTGTCATTACAGGTAATGACAGCAGCATCATTGTTACTAAATGGAGTCTTGACCTTAACTGTTTCTAAAGAAAACAATTATTACTGTACTGAGCAGCATACTATCTTTTAATATTAATCACAAACTGTTTATACGAGAGCACCCAAGAAGAAAGAGATTTTAAAAATAGCATGTGATATTGTCATCATTAATGACAATATCACATGCTATTTTTAAAATCTCTTTTTATAATACTTAGACACATTTTTGTTACTAACCTAGAGTAATATTTGATAATGGATGATAAAAACTGTTATTTTCAACTTGATAAGAAAGATGTATAATGTAATCACTGAAATAAATTGGACTACTCCGATTGATATATGTTGTAATGTTTTCAATAAACATTATCTCTGATGTAACATTTGCAGATGTCACTTCCAAGTGATATCTTATGTTTTTGCAAGGTGAAGTGAGTTGTACAAGTCCATTATGTGATACTTGTAGAATAGGTTGAGGATCTTTAAATATTACAAAAACAAACACAATACATCCATCATGGTGTTTAATTGGATTGTTATAATTACTAATCTTACGTGTCACGATCAATTGAATAGACTCTTCATTACATCTTATAGTGGATCCATTCAAAGGAATAGGAGTAGGTATTGTTAACTGCACAGCAATGAATGATTCATTTTTGTAGATAATTTGAAGTACCAGTTCCACAGATTTAATTACAAATGTTTGTTCATTAACTTCCTCGTGTATGGTATAGCTATTAGAATATGTTGGAAATCCAATACCAGGCTGTATCACCCAGTTGATATAATTATTAGAACATATAAAAACTGCTGGTTCATTTGGGCAGTTGACACTGTCATTACCACTGACTTGAACTAATCTTCCTAAATTTTGAAGTACTAATACAATTAGTAGCAATGATTAGTTATATACTTACCAAACACAGATACGAATAGGTGACAAAGAAAGTATATATAGACTAAATGTGCCATGCTTTATGATACTCTCCTTGGAAATTTGTTACTATGATCTCTTTCTAAATAGCTAATGTAACAAGGAAGGAAGTAGTAGGAATTTCCTGTCTCCATTTGAGTACTACTTTAGAGAAGGTGAACCTAATTAGAAGTATATTCTGAAGTTTAATGTGTGAATTAGAGAACAAGTACAAACAGCAATAATTGTGATCAAGGGTCATGTCATATCTTTTAGTGTCTCAGTGTTTGAAATCATATCTGCCAGTCAAGTTTTATCAAATATTTAAGGCATGTAAAGCAAAAGCTAATCTTTCAGGACATAATTATAATTATATAAAATAAAATATATTATTGATTTCATGAGTGATATATTCATCATATTATATTTGTAGTAACAGTGAGATAACTCATATTATCATACCTTGTTATCTCTTGCTGTATTACTGCAAGCTCATTATTCTCAGATGGCTAGTAGTCATAGCAGCTGATCTAGCTTACAATTTTTTGTGCTTTTACAGCTACCTTCCTCTAGTAAGCTTACCAACCAGGTTAGAGCAGCTGCTAAATTATCAGCTGGAATTGTGGAGAGCCCCTCAGAGTTTTACAGCCAACTTAATACCATGACTTACCAACCCTTGTACAAAATACTGTAGTGAAGGTATCTAGCATAGAAAAAAACCACATATTTCACACTCAGGCTTTTTTTCACTTGAGTTTGGCTCTTGACAATCAATTAACTTGCTTGTGAAATACCATACCACATGACACTCTGACTCATGTAATAAATACAATAAACCTTTTTGCATTTGTAACCATAAAAACTTTCACTTTAAACAAAATTCTAAGCCATGAGAGCAACAGGGTTGGCTCAAATAAGTTCTGTTCTTTATAATGACTGTTCTTCAGCAATACAGAACTAACAGCTAGCACTTCATAATTTAATTATATATAGTAGGATGCCAAGGCAGCAGAGAATATGTGACTTAACACCAATTTGTTATTCACTAGTGAATTAATTGCTGATTGTAAACATAACCTTTTACTATGACTGTTATCATAGCCATGTAAGTTTAGACTGAATGTCAGGGTTACACCCTTTGTCTATAAAGAAGGATTAGTAAATATATACAAATTATAAAAACACTCTACAATAGTTGATGTTGATTGTTGATATTTGATGTCTAACTTCAAGGTAGCATCTTGATAAAACAAGTTTGAAATTTGAGTAGTTAATATTTTCGCAAAATATTGACGTATTACACGTATTGTTGTAAACGTATTACAACACAACACAACACAACACAACACAACACAGTTGAATCTATTGTAATCTGCAATTATATTACAGTATTTTAAATGGGAAAAAATTAAGTCTTGTACATCATTATTTGATATAGAGTGATGACAAAGAATTAGGCTCAATGAAAACTTTATGGATAATGCTACATAAGTAATTCATACATTAATTAATTTACTAATAGTAATTAATTGTATAAAAGTTACATTTGAATTTTTTATTAGCTGTGCTTTTCCTGTATCATTAAATATGTATTTACTGATTTGAATATCCTAATTTTTTAGCTTAACTTTGTACATCAGCATTGAATACTTAATATGAAATCACACACTAAAGAAGGCAAGTCAATATGTTTTGAAAAACATATAAATTCACACTTCGCATGCAATTGGGACTGTTAATCAGCCTGTGTAGATGATTTAGTCTGAAAGTATTGTAGTCTATCTCTTTGAAAGTACAGTTTTGTATTCTAAAAACATAGTGAGCAAACAATTCTGGTAATTAAGCACAAACACTGTATTTGTGCATGTAATATATAATTTTAGACATGCTAGGATAATGGGGGTGGTAGGTTGTATTTTGTTTTCTTAGAGACAATGTACCAATCTATAATATTCATTTAGTTCAGTTAAGTTGCATAATGTCACATTAGCGAAGTATTCCTATTAATTTTGAAGAAATATTTTTTTGTAATTACGTCAGTGACTTAAGTATTCTGTTTGAATTGAATGAAAAATACACTTAAACTACAGTATGCTAAGCAGTATTGTAAGAAATTTGAAAAATACAAATAGTATATGAATACCATTAGTCCAAGATTGGCTTGCTTAAAACACCAACATCTATATTCCAACTCACAATTATTAGATGCTTCTTTTGAATAAATTAGTAAGTCTTTTCCTTGTAATGGTTTGATGTTTGATCTGGCAAATGTTACACAAGCACTGTCGGATTTATAAAATGAGGGGTTACTTCATGGCCCCAGGTCATACTTAATTCATTATAGGAAACAACAGTGATATGGACCCCCCTACCCCCATCTCCATATATTGAAACCTTCATTCAACGATGATTCATTTACTTTAACTTTATTCCTCTAATTATTACTAAAATGAAATCTAATAATATTTTGATGCATCTGATTCTTTATCTTAGTATTGCTGCTTTTATTTCATATAATTGAAGCATTATCAGGGTGGGATAGGCTGCTGTCATTACAATATGCATTTTTCTATTAAGAAAAAGGGTTAAGTTGTTAATATTGATTTGTTCACATGTATGTATCATTTGGAGTTTGTATTTTCATGAATATTATCTAATCCACAATACCCACATATTCATGGGATATTGCGTTAATGAAAAGGCAATCATGTTCTTACTTAATTCAGTAAAAATAGAGCAGTTGAGATACTAAGTGAACTATTACAATGGACTGTGAATATCATTGAATTGAAATGAGTCTACTACAATTAAATGCCTTTTTTTAATTTCTATACGCTTATACTATGGCATGCTCTTTGATTGAAAGTAGAAGTGTTTCAGTATACACTGTTCAGGTGTCCTAGTAAACACTGAGTTTTGAACTTGTAATTTTAGGCGGCTTTCTGTGTTTTTATTGTATCTCCTGGCACAACTGTAGTATTGTTTTTAAAACAATATTTTTAAGTTTCATTATAGCCTCCTGTATAGCCTAGCATAACGCTAACAAATTGAAATATCACTCATATAAATAGTACCGGGACGTAGGCAGTATTTTTCAAAGGGGGATTCAGAATTACCAAAATTGTAAAGAAACAAAAGACATACCTATAATTTGGAACCGAATTATATCAATAGACTGCCATGTTCTATTCTATGAGAATGTATATCTAAATATAGTTTACAAACACCTTCTCAATCTGCTTCTATTTCACAATAATAATAAGGCTTTATATAAGATAATTTCAATATTAAACATAATTTCCATCAATAGTAATATTTTTTTCTAGGTTTTTTAATAATAGAAGCATGCATTTTCTGCTGAGATTTGTATATATAGATTAATTTGGAGAATACGTCATCTTATCAAATTCTTCTTTCAAAGTTATTGAAAGTGGCTTATCGGAAGTGAGTTGGATATTAACGTATCGTTTGCTTGCATAAAGTGTTCACCGCAAAATCCTTTGCATTCTTTACAGTTTGGATTTCCATATGGACAGGAAGATCTGGAACTGGCAATGGAAGGTAGGAAACTGATGGTCCTGATTCAAACCACAGTGGAAGCTCACTGACTTTTCAGAACAGACCAGGTGATGGTAGTCATGTTGGAGACAATGCATATTGCAATGGTAGTCCAGAAATCGTGTGACTCCTTTTTATCTGCCAAACTTGCTCACAATAGGTGTATAGAGATGGTTTATAGCCTGCTTCTGTGCTACAGTGCCCTACAAAAAAATCAGAATAATTTGCGGTTTTTCTTGATCAGCTGTTGAATCAGCACCTTTGAAGAGATGTGTTACTTTCTCCACAAGGACAACCATTGACTCTGTTCATATATACCTCTGTTGCCAAATCCATGTTTTCCAAGAGTAGAAGGAATAAATAAATTGGCATGTGCCAAAGTGAGACAGCCATTTTGAAGTTCCACTCTGTTTAAATAACTTGACCCACTATTTTGATTGTTAATAGCTGATAATAATTGAGTTTGCCTATAGCTTAGAGGACGAACAATGAAACAGCAATATCCTAGAAGAGGTCACCAAATTTGCCAATACTTTGTTGCTGCTACTGAAGCACGAGAAGATGTTTTCTATAGTGCCAGTATAGCACTCTGCTGCGGTATCATTAAGTATTCTTCTAGTTATGCTATTGTACCCATAGATAAACGTCTTTTGCTGTCCACATCAATTGAACTCCTTCATGTGATGGGCCTTCATCAGTTGCTCCATCAACTCTGACAACTCAATGACCTTCCTAATTCCTGTGCCTGGATTTAGAAATGCATTCTTAGTTTCAGACTGGCACTCCTGCATTTTGAGGTCAGCCATGTGTTGTGATGGATTCTTCTTAGGAAACATCCCAACCACCTATCACACCATTATGAGCATCTGCCTCCCAATTTACAAGTTACTGCCTAGACTGATCCAGCCTCAAGTTTGATGTGCTTGCTCAAGTAGAGTTTTCTCTTTGTCACTAAAACTTTTACCATCCATAACTTCAAAATAATATATGGTTCTAATTTTGAAAACACAACTCCTTCATAAAATTCACTTTTCCACTCAGTGACCCTTCTCACTACTTCAAACCAGTTAAAAACTGATTCTTTCAATATTACTAGTAACTCTTCATGAGATATAATGAATGTTGTATTGATAGGATTTGAGCTAATTAAAAGTTGTTGTAAATCCCCTTTTAAAATTTTGGAGCTTGCTCAATAAAAAAGTGTGATAGCTTCACATAGTCAACTCCATGTATTAGCTCCATGACATACCATTCTGCCTTACTGCTAAATACATTAGAAATTATAATTGTAACAACAGGCATTTGTAGAAATCGACGCTTTGCATTGCCCATGTGATAAGTTATTGGAGGGAATGCTTCTTTGAAGAGCATAAGCGTAGGAACCGTAGCGGCTGTAGCGGCCATGGCCACTACACTTTTTTTTTTTAATCTTTATTTATCACTGTTGCACACGCGCTATTAATTTTTTGGTAGCCGGTAACTAAAATGTCGGAAAGAAAATAAGTTCCTCAAGCCGTTTATTAGATAGTTCATCACTCTCATTTTGTTCCTAAACAAGATATTGCAAAGAAATAGATTGTAAGAAGTTTTCATTCCTAGGGGTTGGTGGCCTTGTAGCAACGATAATAGTCTAGCGTAGGCAATGCTATTGGTAAAGGGTCTTGCTACGCGAGACTACGACGATAAAGCAAGTAAGAACAAGAAACTTCAATGAGTAAAGTTATTCTGTTTACCTCACCTAAGGGGTTATTTAACTGGAAAGATGGAATGGTCAAATTTGAAATTTGATATTCATGACTCTTCAGTGTGAGTTTATAGATAATAAACTTTACCTTCTACTACATTCACTGTAACAAAATGTCTATCTAGCTATCTAGACAGGTTAAGATAAAAGTCAGTGTTTTTTAGATTCTGTCAAGCTTAAAAATTATTCCTTGACAAGGTATGATTAGCTAATGCCTTCATCAATTTTACATCACTTTACTATAATATGTGAATTTTTGGATTACATTTAAAATCCACCCAATATTGTAGGCGTGGCATGTGGGACCACTTGATTGGCCTCTACACTTCAAAATTGCTTTTTACACTCATGAAGAGGGAACATAATGGATGAATTCCTGCACTTAATACTTTTCTAGCAGCTTGTAACATCGATGCACATTCTAAAGTGGGTGAATAGTGGTGAGATAAACTGAATAGTTCCCGTGCTTGGCAGTACTTTTGCAGTGACAACTTTTCAAATGAACAAGTGCATCATCGTGAGATAATTGTGTGTAATTACTTGGTTGACTTCTATATTGACTATAAATGTGTAAAAGTTCATAATCAGGCCTCCCTACAAGTCGGTAGGGAGGCATTGACAAAAATTTGAATCAAATTCTTGACCACTAGAATTCTCAGACAAAAAAATAGTATCATGGCTTGCAGCCTCTCTGATAATTGGTGGTAAAGTTTCAGTGTCTTCCTCACTATTGGAATTGCATGCCTCCTTTCTGCTTGAACTGGAAGATACTGCTGGTGACTTGCTGACCGACCTTCGTCTATAATATGATTCAGAAAATTCATTCTTCTTTTGAAGCAGCTTCCAACTCCTTTACATGTTGTCTTTTTTCTCTTGACAAAGTTTTGATTTTCTCAGTTAGTTCATCACAAAGATGATAATTCTTGTTATCATCAGCTACTTACCTTCGCTTTTTTTGTACAAGATGCACTCTTCAGTATTCTTGATAACATCTTCAAGAGCTTACATTCTAACTAATCTCATGTTTTGGTTAGTCTGTTTTTTCTTTTTGGTGCGGGAATCATAGGCTTGTATTGTTTAGAACGACTCTTTCCTTTCTTAAACTTATATGATTCATCCACTCTGGCACAAGCCATTTCAAGCAATTTTTCCGACTGCATAACATTAAGGGATTTTTTATGCATATTTCTTGAGCTATCTCATTCACTCTCCTTTGGTAATCATTCAGTTGGTCTCATAGTTTCCTTTTTGTATATTGTAGCCAGTTCCCTTATTTTGTTTTCTTCTAATTGTTTATCACTTTCTAATGAGGGAAGTTGCTCTTCCTAGAGACAAAATAGATATATACTAGGAATTTAACAGCACATTAATTATAATGTCAAACATCATAAAATTAAGTTTGATCATTTAAATTTCTGGTATTGTAACCTGATATTGCCTATGAAATCATTGTGGAATATAAGATAAGAATTAAATACATATAAATTGTTTCAGGTCCAAGTTGAGCTGGCATATCTGTGAAGCACATGACAGAGCTAACATTATTTTGTGCTTTATATGATACAATTTTGGGAATGTTATCAAAATTATATTGAAAAGTAATTATGTGAAAAGCCTCAATATCATTCACTTGTTCGAAAAATAATGGAAGAAGCAAAATTAGTGGATAATTTATTTGTCATGCTGCTATGGTTATTTTGCATACTCTTAATTTGGAGGTTATTTAATAATATTTATTCTTTATATTCTTGCAGATTTGAACTGTAGCAAAATGAAAATATTTCCATACATTTTAATATTATTGTAGTACTTAACTCAATTGGAAATTTTTACAACAGGTTATACCATAATTGATTAGTAGTCTTTATTTTATCCATAATTATTATAGCTAGCTATAGATACATTTTTAGCTTCTTGATGTTGTAATAAAGCAAGTATAATAATGATTTTAGCAACAATAAGTTTGAAAAGTTTTATACACTCCAAAGTATAAATACTTTTGAGTAACACATACAAGAGTGATATATGGAATAGAGTAATTGTTATCTTTTGTTGTTATGTAAGAGTTGTGACTGCATGGTTAAGATAAAGTGATTCTGATGCAACACATCTGAGGGTCTTCATAATGCATTGTTTTGGAAATATCTTATTATGCTCTCGTATGCTACATTTGGGAAAAAAACAATTGATGCCTTATTGTTCTCCAGCTCCAGCTCCTTATATCATGCTTCAACTCGTTGTCTTCTAGTTGCTTATCTGGACGTGAATCTTGATTTTTTGTTATAAATGTTGCGTACTTCTTTCCAATTGAAAAACCAATAGTAAAGAATACTAGTAGAGATCCAATCCCAACTCCAATGATGACCAGAACAAACTCTGTCATAGATAAACCTAAAGACTGTGAGCTTCTTTGCTGATTTAATAAATAAAAAGTAATAGCAATCTATCACAATTATTTATAACTTACAATCTGTTATCTGCTGAAGTGTTTGAGGTTTTGAGCTATTTACAATAATATTGATTTCCATATTGTACTCTGTGAAGGGTTTTTGGTCAACAGTAGATGTAGGTATTATTGATCTTGTGGAGGCACAGACATTCACAATATTCGGCTCCCATTCTCCATCTCTTCCACATACTATGTTACTATAGTCTGGTTTTCATTATTGAGACTACAATTTATACTAACATAGAATGCTCCAGAAGTGTTAGCAAAATAGTGGATATTTAAGAAAGGGGAATTATGATGCAGTACACAACTTCCTGCATGAAATGGTAGTCACTTAAAAAACAACATCAAAGAAACACTTATAAGCACAAACTATTTCAAGCCACAATTAGTGTTCATAAGAGTATAGGATACTCATGTGCTATACAATCTACACACATGCATATATACAGTCATTGGTGGAGCAAAATAAGTTTAAACTACAACAATACAGCTGACACAAATGGGATTAATGCAACTATTATTAAAACAAAGATCGATTAAGTATTCAGTTACCTGTAATAAATGAAGCATTCCTTGCATTTCCACACAGACTAGTGGACACAGTAATATTGTACTGGGTAGAGTAGTCCAGAGCTAGTGTGACTAGTGTGACAGATGTAGTATCAGTTATGACATGAGGTCCATGGAGTGGAGGAGGAGAGACAGTCACTTCATAGAGTGTCCTGTTACTCACATCTACTGGACTGTTTTGGTGGGGAGCGAGAATTAGTTCTGTAGGGATTATCAATGGTTCTGTGGGAAAGTTTAATATAAATAAACATGATTGAAGTACATATACATGATGACTTAGATTATATAGTGGTGACCATGCTCCACATCAATATTAACTTATTGTGAGAAATTAATTATTCTGTATGTTTGCTTGTATGCTGTTTGTGTGTTAATTTCAGCAATCGTAGTTGCAGCTTAACAATGGTACATTTTTTGTGCTTCAAAGTAACTTGTTACAGTGATTATTTTTATGTTGCTAGGTTATATGCTATATTTATTTACCGTTTGTGTGAATCTCTGTTATATCCTTTTGATTAGTCAATTTACAGTTTCTTTCTTTCTTTGTGATTGGTCAGTTTTACATGCTTTCTGTTTCTTTCTTATCCCATTGGCAGTCTATAAAATGGCTGACCAGTTTCTTTCATAGTCCATCAGTTATCATACTTGAATTTAAAAAATGATTTAAAACTTGAACTGTACTAAAATAGAAAGGAATTAATAAAGCATTGTTGGTGGAATTAGCCAAGAAATTCAGGGCGGACAAACCTGATGGCATCAGTGGGCTAACTAACAAATGCTGCTGTTAAAATTACTCATTAAAATAGTTTGCAACAGAAAGAAAAGCATATAAATTGGCATTTAACCATTACTATAGATACTTACGTGTATCAGTAATAGAATAGATTCACTATTACATCTAATTATAGAGCCATTTAAAGTCGTAGGTGTCATAATTGTTAAAAGAACAGATATAAAGGATCCATTATTAGAGTTCACTGTAAATACTGCATCCACAGGACCTATGAATATTATCTGCGTACTATTAACTTCATCAAATTTTGAAAAAGAAATGGATGCTTTATAATAATTTTCCACTTCAATCCACCAATTGAGAAATGTTCCAGAACACACTGAGTAAGTTGCTTCATTAGGTTGCTTCAAGGCTACTACGCTTATTATACTGGTAAAGATACATATAAGGTATTATTGATTTATTTCATTATTGTATTTAGCATAGGAACCAAACTTTCTCAAAGAGGTTACCAAGGAATGAGTTGAGGCGTAAAATACTCCTAGTATTTTTAGCATTTGCACTGATACTTACTCTACAAAACCTCTCATATCCTAGTGATCTTTGTCGGTTAAGTAATGTTCTATATCTTGAAGTTAATACATTCATCATTTCCTGTACACATCCTGAATTTCTATTGTCCATTTGTAGTAGAATTGAGGAAAGTTTAATGGATACTTATTATCTATTGGGAATACAAAGGCTTTGCGGCTGCTATTACAACTACACCCTATCTACTACTAAATAAAAGCATTACAGTAACATTCCATGACAAAGAAAGAGTGTGCAAATTAATATTGTTCAATATACAATGTATTATTGAAACCAATACCTTAGACGGACATTATACGAAGGTTTCCTTTTTTGGTGACTTTAAACCTTGTTTGAATTTATAGCAAGTAGTAAGCTGGGATTTATTTTATTTTACCTTGTCTTAAAATGAGAAATTCATAACTTGAGAGCTTGATCATGATGATTTCATTTCACTACACTTTAGTCATCATCCAGAAAATATAATAAAATATTCAAATCAGAATTCAAATTATACTACAGTAAATGTAGCTATATATTGTGTAGACTATATATAGCTAAATTCACATTGATGATCACAAATGTGTAGAATAATAACAGAACATTGACTCTATTATACTGATTTATAATATACAATAAGTATCGTGGGAAGGGATTGAGTACATTTTGTAGAATCAAGAAAGCTGAGGGATTTGCAACATGTGAATTGGAGCACAATTTGTAGGTAGTAAATATACAACTAAACATTAAAAAATTAATTCAGCTTGTCACAATATAGCTATTGCATAGTTTTGGGTGTCCTCAGTGCGGCCAATAGTAGAATATCATCACTTTTATAAGCTAAAAATATTACTCTTCGCACAAAAAGTCTGTCAGTAGTAGATTATAAGCCTTGATGCTTTTATGTCAGAAACCACACTAATGTAAGTTAAAAATACCTGTGTTAATATTGGCAGTATAAATTCAAGTTTATGATATCTTAAAATATAGCAAAGAATTGCAATTGGGATGACCAAGATTTAATCTTGCCTTTTCAGAGCATTTCTTTGAATTCGTGGCGAAGTTGAAGCATTTACAAAGTCTACTGGACACTCTTTTATCTTGCTGTCACAAGATACCTTTATTAGAGCTATCTGATTACTTGTATGTAAACGTCCAGAGATAGATAAGTGTTTCTAAATCAATTTATTTTGGGATGTACATTGAGGAGTTCAGTTCTGCATATGCACGACTATACAGAGTCTTCCTCAGTGATTTGTGATGACTCTAAAGTATTATCCTGGTATTGCTATCAGTTCAAAGGTTATGCTTCATGGGTTAAGTTCATCTCAATTTATTGGTTCAAACATCGTTACAGAGGAGAGTGTTGTGAAAACATCAGGCTAGCCAAACATCATTCTGTTAATATAAAACTGTATACAGATTCACAATGACAGCTCTTTGTGAAAACATAGTATTTGTAATTTTTCTGCATAATATTCTCTAAGCTTAAGGGTATGATTAAAGAACAACAGAGTAGTGTTTGATGTTTTGAACACATAAAAGATGAATAGGATGAAAATGACTTCTCTCATTGAGAGGTTATATTGACAGAGAACATAAATTATGGAATATAATTCATTCAAGCCTAAATTTGTTCACTGTGTACAGTCTTATTCAGTATTAGAATATAATAAAAAAGGTGTACAGCCAGAAGGACTACAATTTACGAATTTATTGAACCTTACACATTGCACTAAAATTTAAAAGCAGCAACGATCTTGAAATTGATTGTGTTTAGAAAGAGTACTTAAACCGAAACCGATATAAAAAGATTAATATTTTTGATAATGTACTATTATTTGTATGTCTGTTTCATAAACAGATCCAGCAATGAATCAGTTCTGCATTTAGTATTCTTCACAATGATCTATAGTTGCTTAGTAATCATTGTTTCTTGGTATATATCAGGTAACATATAAATATACCAAAAAATTAATTATATAGTTATATACATGTTAAATTAAATTTATTATATGTAATTTCATTTTATGGAATTTTTTACCTCTCTAGAATCTCAACAGGAGCTGTTTTTCCATTCAGGAAGGGTGGTATTTGCTTGTTCTACTAATTTAGCCTCGTTAACATGGGAAATAAGGGCAGCTAGCAATATCAGGAGATTTCTGCGATTGACTAATAGAGATGCAATTGGCTACCAGCTCACAGCTACAGTTGCATATACATCAGTTACAGCAGAGATAATTGAATCATTTCCAGATTTTAAGATCTCGTCTTTATTAAGCATACAAATACCAATATTCCCAGAACTGATCTCAGTTCAGTGCAATGGTAACCGGGTGTATATGGATCGCAATAGGATTTGTAAGTTAAGTGATTTAGTAGTTAGAGGTATCATCATAAAAGATTTAAAGTGTGATAGCAAAATTGATATTTATTCAAAATTTAGAATAATCTATAATAAAATGCTTTAGAAAATGGAAATGGATAGCACAAGTAGTTTCTTGTGCAAATTAAAAGCTTGATTACCAGTATTTAAAACTGCGGTTTCAACTAAAGGGGTATAAATTATCTAATATTCAAATAAAATATTACAATATTGTATGGATGTATACTTTTTACTCTGCTGTGTTAAGGATAGAAACATTTTCTGTGTAGCTAATAACAATTTTCCCCACAAATACAAACTAATGAACATTACGAAAACCTATTGAAGATGCTTATAGTTTCATTGAATGAGATATTTATGTATCACCCTGCACAGAAAATAGTTATTATCAATAACATCAGTTCCTTCATCTCCCAAGTTAGCAATAGGATATTCACATTGTTGAAAGTTTCACTATTTTAGAACCCTCTGAGATGTGCCCGAGATCTTTATGTAAGCTGTAACTCTAACACAACTGACACTTATATAGTACAATAACAGGCTTAGACTATTAGACTATTATATTATATATATAGTGTGTGGGATCTTTTATAAATTTTGAAAGTTCAAAGGTTGCATACACACTTGTTTGCATCATCTTGTCAGGGCATTAGAGATATCTTCTTGATTACCTTATCGACCATTACCTCATTTTTTTACCGTTCACTTCTTAGCACCGCCAGCTATGCCTTTAAAGAAAAATCTTCACCTTCAGAGATGTCAAGTGTGGATTAGATTGATGAGAATTCATAAAAAAAAATTATAGTGGCTACCTAGAAAGTGTCTTCTTAGGCCTGCCCTTGTTACAATATTTCATTAAAACTGTCAAATTTATTTGTATGAGGTGTCCATGCACTGATAATGTTGTACCTGAAGCACCGAAACCTTAAAGGCAAACTTGATTAAATCTTGGATAGAGAATGATACAATCTATGTGCATCTTCAACTTCGTCTATTTGGAAACCATTGTAGCTATATCACCTTACAACACATGCACTGTCGTTCAATGTCAACAAGTGCACTTGCATTAAAAAAAAAGGCTATGTCAAACTTGCTGTGTCTGATTCTGATTCATCACTTTTACTTGCTTCAACTTTACTTGTATTTAATATTCAATCGTTCCTCAGTTAATCAAATGTGTTGGGAAGAACTGTACAAGTACAGTTGTGATCATATACTGTAAAACCGTGTTTCTAGCAGCCCCTAACTAACAGAGGAGACTCATTTTCAAATGAAATGTTTATCTAGGGTGTTTGAAATTTATTTTGTATTTTTAAGTTCCTTTAATCGATGCAGTAAAATTTTCATTTTTGATAAACATGGATTAAATTCTCTGATATCACTAGAATCTACTACATGTGTACACCAGGAATTAATTTTCATGAAATCGCTGAAGTTAATGTTTGTTTTAGAGATATATCTTTTTCATCAATATTATTGTATAGCCACTTTGAACTTGGTTTCTGAGAACATAGCACAAAGAGATGCTACTACTGTTGATTACTGAAATGTTATCAAAACAACTTTTTTCTATCAGACTTGTTTTTCTAAAATAATTTGGGACTTTTTAAATATCACTATGAACTTTGAAATATATAAACCTTATCCATACATATCAAGTCAAGATTCAAGGCTAGGAAGGAATAGAATTAAAATTTTTTTTTAAAGTGTCATGGTGGTTACAAAAATGATTCGTAAAATTTGAACATATTTTTATGCCAATATTGCAAAAAATATGTTACAGCCACGCGATTTCATTTCTCATATTTTAATCAATCTAATCACTGATATTTAACTTTATGTAGATTATATTTAATTTGTTATACTTAATAGCACTACGACCACTTGAGAAAATAATTTTTATTCCAATTAATCACACCAATGGTGCACATAAATTTATTGTCAAATTGGATGATAAAAAGTACAGCGTTTACAAATGGATATCCGTCAACCCTGTACCATATCTGGAAGACTATCCAAAGATCACAACAAATGACACAATAAATATAAGATTGAAGAATCAAACTATTTACAATATCAGTATCACAACTTGTCCTTCATCTATGGAAACATCATTTTTCCAAATAGGTAATTAAATTAAGTACAGGTTAATCTAAAACCTAATATATTGTTTCATGTTTACAGCACTGTATTCATTTATTACTAGGATATTGTCCCTTCATGAAATTACCAGACATAAATGTATGGTACATTGTCTGGTCCAACGGCTCACTAGTTATGAACTTAACATGTGCTGATGGTACTAGGATATTCATTGAATGTGGAGTCAATGGAGAATGGATGTCAAGTATTTATGTTGCATGTGATAAACATCTTACTATTACTAATGGTAATATTAAATAATAATGGGGATCTATGTAACTAATTGAGATTGAGTTTTATATCATAGTGTGCTATATTTTTGTACTGAGTTACTAATTCAACAGAAAACATTTAGTAATTTAATTAATTAATTAGCCATGATTGATAAAAGTTTCCATTAGTGTTGGGAGATGTCTTGCTTGAACTATGTCATCATTGTTGTCATTTTTACCAGCCATAAATTACTTTCAAATATTGTAGGCTGTTGCTATTATAGTACAAAATTCACTGAAGTGAAGTTGCCTGAATAATGTAATATAGCCACCCAAATATAATTTATTAGTATATGTATATTATATATATATATAGACTATAACGTTTATAAGCATATAAATATACATGATATAAATATATGTTGTATTTTATATTGCAAATGCACCTCTCACTCTCATATTTCTTGTTTCTATTACATGATTTACAGATTGTAACAATGAAACCTATAATAACATGACAGTTTCTACAGACATGCTGCAGGAATCTACAGTGAGTTGATATTAGTGACGTAAACAATTGGCAACAACATTTTTAAAATTCAATTTCCAGACAACTCTAGTACCACCCGCAATCACTGAAAGACTTGGCATTAGTAAACAAATTGGCACGGTTACAGCCGCACACATGGAAGGAAACTCCTATATTTTGATATCAGGGATATCAATTGGAGGTTTGATATGCAGTATCATCACTGGAATCATTTCATTTATATTTGGTGTACTATATGCCAGAATTAAGGGCTTGCCGAGACCAAGAACTTTGATTGAAAATAATATATATCGTAATGGTTTTTCCAATGACGTTCATAGTCCAGTTTATGAGGATATACAATTCAAAGAGAAACAAGTTTGTTGTGATGATAACATTGCATACGGCAATGTAGAACTGATTGTGTGAAAATACAGAATGTGTGTGAATTTAGTGACTCAAATATCTGCCTAGATTTTAGTTGGACAGGTTCACGATTGTCAGTATTATGTTGCATTACTATTTCATAATTATCACTTTTAGCTAAGCTATAAGCATATTTAATACATGAAATATATAGTTTAATGTTGGTCATAATGTACATATACAGTTGCTGAGCACTGCTTCACAACTCTAGGAGTGTGTTTTGGTTTAAGTGTAATAATTATGTCTAAGTGTGTGATTGCAGCTGTGTTTTACATATATTTATCACATCATACTGCCAACATTTTGCTCATCAAACATTTGTTTATACAATAATTTATTTTGATGAATCCCTGATAAGCATTCACTAGATTAGAATAATACCACAAGAGCAATGAATAATTAGAATATACTAGCGGGGAAGAGAAAAGGTGCGAAAGATTTTCCCACTTACCCACACCTTACCTGACCGAAAGAGGCATTTGTAAGGGAGGGGGGGGGGAGGGGGGGACATCTTTGATTTCTTTTAATTATAACCTCCGGTAAGCAGTTTGCCTGTTTACCATGAAAACGTGGGTGCCGGAAATTAAAGGGGCTTTCCCTGCCCTGTTAATTACACCCCAGTCAGCCAAGCTGATTGGGGGGCGTGGTTTCCGGCTCCACCTGAGCCAAAAGACTCAGCTACTAGAGCTGTGGCCATGGGAGAGCAGCTGGGGAGGGATGACAAGGTAAGTAGGTGTACATAATAACGGTGGTAACATTAATTGGCATTTGTATG